>MDTD01057236.1_pt1 | contig 18881 bp, 19 predicted proteins | sample 811221 | NCBI WGS metagenome assembly MDTD01 (sample SAMN05326646, study PRJNA326480) | marine metagenome | isolation source: seawater | place: Pacific Ocean: South West | collected 2011 | reverse complement strand
TTAAGCAAAATAATTTTAATGTTAAAGCTTTAGTTGACGACAAAAAGATTAAAATTCAAATTTATAGAAATAGTCGACCTGAAAAGATTAAAGAAATTATTTTCAATAAATTTAAGATAAATAAAAATTTTATAGAAATTGTTAATAAGAAAAATTTGAAGGAAAGAGTATTCTTTAAAACTTAATTTATATGAAAAATTTAAATCATTTTGAAAAGAGGACAGATATCTTTTCATACTCTCAAAAAACAAAAGAAACTTTTTTTAATAAAAAGATAATTGAATTAATAAAATTTCATTATTATAATTGTAAAAATTATAAAAAAATATTAAAAAAATTAAATTATAAAATTCAAAATAAAAATATTTTAAGCATACCTTTTTTACCTGTTTCACTTTTTAAAAAATTTGATCTTTATAGTGTAAAATTAGAGAAAATTAGCAAAATATTAAAATCTTCTGGAACATCTTCTTCGGTGCCCTCTAAAGTTTATTTAGACTCTTTAAATGCCCAAAATCAAACTTGGGTACTATCTAAAATTATTGAAAGTTTATTAGGAAAAAAAAGACTTCCGATGCTGATAATCGACCAAGACCCAAAAGGAGTTAGTAGATATAGTTATAGCGCAAGGATTGCAGCAATAAATGGTTTTTCTTTATTTGGAAAAAATATTACTTATTTATTAGATAAAGAAGGTAAGGTTAATATTGCGGAGTTGAAATCATTTTTAAATAGATACAGCAATGAGAAATTTTTTATATTTGGATTTACAAATTTTATTTTTGAAAATTTGGTAGAAAAACAATTAGATATAGAAAATAAAAAAATTTTAGCTAACGGAATTATAATTCACGGTGGGGGTTGGAAAAAATTAGAGAAAAAGTCAGTAAGTAATAAAACTTTTAAAAATAAAATTAGATCTATTTATAATATTGAAAAGATTTATAATTATTATGGATTAATTGAACAAACTGGCTCGATATTTATAGAATGCCCAAAGTGTTCATGTTTTAAATGCTCAATTTATTCAGATATTTTAATAAGAGACACAAATTTAGAAATAATAAAAAAAGATAAAAAAAAAGGTTTTCTACAGGTTTTATCTTTATTACCAACAAGCTATCCAGGAAATAGTTTACTTACCGAAGACATTGCTGAACTTAGAAATGATGTAAAATGTGATTGCGATAATGGAAGTCAGAAATTTATTATTCATGGTAGGTCTAAAAACTCAGAAATAAGAGGCTGTGCAAATATATAATGAAAAAATTTCAAGAAATAAATTTCTTAGTAGGAGATAAAAATTTCAATCAAGGTTCTTTGGAGCCTTTCAACGAAACAGTATGTGACTTCTTAGACTTCCTCTCCAAATATTTGATGAAATCTCCTCATTCAAGAAATCTAAGCGATATCAAAACTTTTGCTTTTTTTTGTAGAAAAAAAAATTTATTAAACCTAAAAAAAAAATCTGGAAATTTAAATTTTAAAAAGGGATTGGGATTATTGTTTCATATAACACCTTCAAATATACCGACAAATTTTGCTTATTCACTTCTATTCGGTCTTCTATCTGGTAATAAAAATGTAATTAAAGTACCATCTAAATCTTTCCCTCAAATTCATATCATTTGTGATGCAATAAACTATTCTTTAAAAAAATTTAAAGATTTAAAGGATATGATAAAAATAATTAAATATTCAACTAACGATGATTTTACTAAATATTTATCATCTATCTGTGATGGAAGATTAATTTGGGGAGGAAATAAGACGATTAAAAGAATTAAAGAATTTCCCGTAAAAGAAATATCAAGAGATTTGTCTTTTGCTGATAGAAACTCTTTTTGTGTATTAAATACAGCAAATCTGGCTAGATTGAGTGAAAAAACAATAAGAGGTTTAGTTTTAAAATTTTATAATGATACTTTTTTGGTTGATCAAAATGCATGTTCTTCACCACACGTAGTATTTTGGTTAGGAAAAGATAACGCTAAAGTTAAAAAAAAATTTTGGTCAATTTTCCACAAAGAAGTCAAGCATAAATATAAACTTGATCCTTCTGGAGTTTTCTATAAGCACGATAGATTATTATCTGATTTTATTACCAAGAATAATATTAAATCTTCAAAAAAATACGGTAATTTAATTTATTGTGTTGAACTTAATGATAAAAAAATTGATCCAAGTGAAATGATTAGTAAATGGGGATACTTTTATGAGATTAATATTAAAAAAATTGAAGATTTGTCTCGCTACTCTAATATTTTTACTCAAACTTTAACATATTTTGGATTTAAAAAAGAAGATTTTAGTAGTTTAATCAAAAAGAAAAATTTAAATGGAATTAACAGGATAGTTCCAGTGGGGCAAGCGTTAGATATAAATTTAAATTGGGATGGATATGATATAATTAACCTTTTAACAAAAGTAATCGATTTAAGATGAGTGAAAAAATTTCATTAAATAAAAAACAAATTTTAGATTTTCAGAAAAATAAGCCACCATATCTAATGATTGATGAGGCAACTGAAATTATTCCTGGTAAATACTCTAATGGTTACAAAAAACTTAACTCAGATGAATGGTTTTTCAAAGTACACTGGGAAAATGATCCAAACATGCCTGGTATGTTGCAAATAGAGGCATTAGTCCAGATGGCTGCATTATCGATTCTTACTTTACCTGGCAATAAAGGAAAAGTAATGTATCTTACGTCAGCCAATAACTTAATATTCAAAAAAAAGGTTATGCCTGAAATGACTTTAAATATTGAAACTAGAGTAAAAAGCTTTATAAGAGGTCTTGCAATTTGTGAGGGAGTAGGTTTAATTAATAAAGATATAGCATGCAAAGCTAGTTTTAATTTAGTACTTCCAGATGAAATAAAAAAATATAAAATATAGGTAAAAATAAAATGCCAATAGCATCATCATTATTAAAAAAACCAAAACTAGTTAAGAAATTAAGAGCGTTTTATGACTATGTTCAAAAAAATGATGGTAAGGTGGGAACCAAAACTAGAGGTATTGATCTTAATTTTAATAATGCATGTAATTTAAGGTGCAAATATTGTTTTACTAATTCACCCAAAGGGGATCATGTGAAAGAATATCTTGATTATGATGCAATTGCTAAATTAGCAGATGAAGCTGATGAATTAGGATATTTTGAATTTGATTTACAAGGTGGGGAGCTTTTGCTTCAACCAAAAAAATTATTTAAAGTTCTAGAAGCTATAAAGCCTGAGAGATTTTATTTATATTTGACAACTAACGGATTTTACCTGGATAAACCTATGGCAAAAAGATTAGCTGAAGCTCAAGTGAGCAGAGTTTCAGTTAGTATTGATAGTATGGATGAAAAAATTCATGACGAAATTAGAGGAAGAAAAGACTCTTGGAGGAGAGCAATAGAGGCACTTAAACATGTTAAAGATGCAGGCATGGATCCATATCTTAATATTACAGTAGGTCACTACAACGCAAATACTGATCACTTCAAAAAACTTTTAGATTATTCAAAAGAGCAAAAATATAAAACTTTATTAAATGTAGCAGTACCAGCTGGCATGTGGCAGAAAATGGATGAAATTATCTGTGATGAAAAAGATAGAGAATATTTAAGAAAAATAAGAAAAGAATATAAAAATCTCGTCAGAAATGTTTGGAACCCTTTTGATCAAAATCATGAAAAGATTTTAGGTTGTACTACGGTTAATAGGCTTTATATTACTCCGATCGGTGATGTTTTAGTTTGTCCATATGTTCATATCAAAATTGGTAATATTTTCGAACAAAGTTTACAGGAAATTGTCAAATTTGGTTTTAGCATAAAGCATTTTTCAGATCATAGCGATTTATGTTTAGCTGGTGAAGACAAATCTTTCATAAACAAGTTTATGACTAAATCAGGACAATCAATTTTTAAACCAGCGTTAGCAAAAGAAATTTTTCCTAAAGAAGACTTTAAATCTTAATCAAGATGAATAATAAGACAGTTTTAGTTACTGGTAGTAATAAAGGTATAGGCTTTGCAACTCTTAAGAAACTTTCCAATACTGGAGCTAAAATATTTGCATGTGTAAGAAAAATTGATAAAAATTTTTTAGATTCTATTGATAAATTAAATAATAAAAATATAGTTCCTATTGAATTCGATTTAAATGATAGAGAGCAAGTAAAAAAGGCTTTAACAGAAATAAAAGATAAAACAAAAAAAATCGACATGTTAGTAAACAATGCTGCAGCTATTGATACAGCATTGTTACAAATGACGACTGATAGAAAAATTAAAGATCTTTTTGAAATTAATTTTTTTTCTCAATTATATTTTACACAACAAATTATAAAATTAATGATTTCTAATAAATCAGGAAGTATTGTTTTTATCTCTTCTACATCATCATTAGACGGAGATCTAGGTAGAGGCGCTTATGCTTCGACAAAGGCTGCAATAAATTCAATAGCTAAAGTCTTATCTAGAGAATTAGGCAAATTTAATATAAGAGTAAATTCTATAGCCCCTGGATTAACGAATACTGATATGGCGATAAAAAATACAAAAAAAGAAATTTTGGATGAAGTCATTTCAAGAACTTCTTTAAATCGAATAGCTGAACCAAGTGAGATTGCAAACGTGGTCACTTTTTTATTATCAGATGACTCATCTTATATTACTGGTCAAACAATAAGAGTAGATGGTGGAGTATAGCTTGTGAAATCAATCGAAGATTTAAAAGTATATTCCAAATCAATAAGAAAAAATATTTTAAAAATGGCTTTCCATGCTGGATCAAGCAGCGCTCATGTTGGAGGTGCTCTCTCAATAGCTGATTTGATGGGTGTTTTATTTTCAAAAAAAATTAATTTTAAAGAAGGCGATCCTTATTTTGAAGACAGAGATAGGTTCATTTTAAGTAAAGGCCATGCATGTTTAGCTTATTATGCTTCATTGTTTGAAAACAAGTTTTTAAGCGAAAAAGATCTAATTTCTTTTGAAAAGAATGACAGTGAGCTATTAGGACATCCTGTTAGAAATATGAAAAAAGGTATTGAATTTTCAACTGGTTCATTAGGTATGGGTTTATCTATTGGAATAGGTGTTGCGCTATCACTTAAGAAAAGAAATAAAAAAAATCATGTATTTATAATTTTAGGCGACGGCGAATGTAATGAAGGTTCAGTGTGGGAAGGCGCTATGGCTGCGAGCCATTTTAAATTAGATAACATAACAGTACTAATCGATAATAATAATTTTCAACAAACTGGATCTAACGACTCAATAATGTCTCTTGGCAATCTGAGTTTAAAGTGGAAAAGTTTTAATTGGGATGTAAAAGTGATCAACGGACATTCTCATGATGAGATTCTCAAATCCTTGGGTGAAAATCTAACAAATTTACCAAGAGCTATCATAGCTAAAACAATTAAAGGTAAAGGTGTTTCATTTTTTGAAAATAATAATAGTTGGCATCACGCTGTTGTTACAAAAAAAATATATGATGAAGCAATTTTAGAAATAGAAAAATAGAAAATATGTTGATTAACGAAAAAACGATTAAATTATGGTCCTCTATTGGACCAAGGGCTACTCTTGGTTTGGCGGTTAATGAATTGGCTAAAAATCATGATGATCTGGTAGTTTTAACTTGTGATGTTTCAACGTCTGCTGGTTTGGATCGATTCAAAAAAGCTCATCCAGATAAATATTACGATATAGGAATAGCAGAACAGAATTTGATTGGAATAGCCGCAGGTTTTGCTTCAGAAAATCATAATGTCCTCACAACAACCTTTGCACCTTTTCAAGCTATAAGATGCTGCGAACAAATTAAAGTAAATTTAGGTTATATGAAACATAAAATTTGTATGGTCGGAATTGCAAGTGGATTAGTACTTGGAAACCTAGGTTTCACTCATTGTTGTATCGAAGATATTGGAATACTTCGCTCAATTCCTAACTTAACTATTGTTTCTCCAGCAGATTCTCTAGAAGTTGTTAAAGTCTTACAATCTGTTCTCAAAGAGAAAAAAACTTCTGTTTATATAAGATTAACTGGAGGGGCAAATAATCCTATTGTTTATAATTCAGATTACAAATTTGTTTTAGGAAAAGCGATTGAGCTTACTGAGGGAGATGATGTTACAATTTTTAGTTCGGGGTCTATGGTCTATCAATCCCTTCAAGCTAGCAAACTACTAAAGGAAAAAAAAATTAATGCCAAAGTTGTAAATATGCACACTATAAAACCAATTGATCAAGATGCATTAAAAGGATCATTAAATTCAAAGCTTTTAGTATCTGTAGAGGAACATAATGTGATTGGAGGTTTGGGAAGTGCAATTTCAGAAAAACTTAGTGAGTATAACAATTCTCCAAAATTACTAACGCTCGGTGTTCAAGATGAATACTCCGGTGGAGGCGACTATAACCATTTATTATCTAGACACAAACTTGATGTAGGTAGTATAACTAACCAAATTTTACAAAACTTAAAATAAAAAATCATGAGTTTAGAAAGATATAAAAATACATTCATTAAATCTTTATCCATAAATAAAGAAAATTTTCAGGAAACTTTAGAATACAATCAAATCCCGGAGTGGGACTCTATTGGTCATATGACTTTAATGTCTGGTCTTGAAGAAGAGTTCAATATCTCACTTGAGACAGATGATATAGTAGATTTTAGCTCATTCAAAAAGGGTATTGAAATTCTCAACAAGTATAAAGTAAAAATCTAAATTAAAATACTAATAACAAGTAATTAGTCTTATCAAAAATTTTATGCCTATCAAAACAATCTTCACAACAAAGATTGAATTAAAAAAAAATAAAAATTTGAAAAACTATTTATTAGCAGGTGATTGGTGCTTAAAAGAAGAAAAATTTATCAAAAAAAACAATGTCTTATCAAACATTTGGGAGTCTTATACCACTATAAGCAAACATTATAGATTTTTACAAAAGGTACATAAAAAAATAAATAAAGAAGTTTCTAATTATCTTTTTACTTATCACAATAAAGTAATTACAAAAAAAATTTGGAATAATTTACTTTTTGTTTGGCTTACATATTATTTATTCTTTTATTATTTTAAATGGAAAACTGTAGAAAAAATTTTTAAGACTCATAAAAAATTGATTTTTATAAGTTACAGTAATACCAAAAGCATTCGCTACATTGACTCTTTAGATTTCTACGATAAGTCATCTAATTCTGATATTTTGAATTATCTGGCTTTTAAAAAAGTAATTTTATTTAAAAAAGCAAACAAATTAATTAATGTAAAAATTGTAAATAAAAATCAGTATTTAAATTCAACAGAAATCTCAAGTAATAATAAGCAATTAAAAGGAAAATCACTTTTAGAATATATTCTCCTATTCATACAAAAAACATTCTTAAACCCTAGAATACTTGTAATTGATGGTGTGAATTTTAAATTTAATTTTTTCTTTAATTTATTTGCGATGCAATTTCCAACAACATACAAAAATATTTTTGATTGGAAAACAGAAAAAAAGAAACTAAATATTAGAGCTAAAATCAAATCTACTGAATTTAGGACAAAAGGTACCAAATTTGAAAAATTTATTTATGAAAACATCATACACGATATACCATTATGTTTTACCTCTGGTTTTAATCAGTTAAATAAAATTGTTAATAAAATTAAATTTAATCCAAAAATAATTATATCCGGCACACAACATGTTCATAATGAAATTGCAAAATTATGGGTTCTAAAACAAAAATATATTTTTAACAAAAAGTTATTTATTGTTTCTCATGGAGGTGGACATCAAAATCTATCTTTGACAATGTATGATTATGAACATAAAATTGGAAATTATTTTTTTCAATGGATTGATAAAAAAAAATTTTTCAATTCTCGTCTGCCAAATACAAAATACTCTTTCAAAAATTTAAAGCGAAAATCGAATGCTGATAAAATAATTTTTGTAGGTAATGAGTTAAAACCCTATATCAATAGAATTTCTCCAGGTCCCATGAGCATTTATTCAAGCAATACCATTAATGATCTGGAAAAAATTTTTAAAAATTTAAGTATAAAGATAAAACCAAAAATTTACTATGCTCCAAAAAAGAAACTAATTTCTTATTTTAAAAATAAACTATTAACAATAATTAATAAAAGTAAAATTTTGTCTATATCAGCGCTCGATGAAAATATTAAAAATTGTAGATTAGTTATTTGCTCATATCCCCAAACTACTTTCTTTGACTCTCTGCTGAGCGGTCCAACAATTTTAGTTTATAACCCAAAACAATGGAGACATTATAAAGAACTAAATAGAGCTTATAAAACTTTAAAATATAATAAAATCATATTTGATAACCCTGTTGATGCTGCAAAGCACATCAATAGAGTTTGGCATAAGATTGATTTGTGGTGGAATGAAAAAGAGGTTATTAAAGCTAGGAATTTATTTTTAAAAGAATTTAATTTACCTCCAAAAAATAATCTATTGGATATATTTAGGTGTTTAAAAATTTTTAAAAAAGTGTAAAACAAACTTAAAAATGTGGGATAATAATAAAATTTCTAAAAGTTTAAATAATAATGGTTATTATGCATTTAATAATTATTTATCAAAATCAGAATTAAAAAAAATTCAGAATACATTATTAAAAACTTTAAATTATATAAAACCAAGCTCTCAAAAAAATTTACAAAAAAAATATTATGAAATTAAAAAGTATAATAATAAATTAAAAGGAAATTGGTACGATATATGTAAATATAATATTGATTTACTACAAACTCTTCACAAAAAAGAGATGATAAATTTTGTTAAAAAGTTCTTTAATACAGATGTTGTATTTTCAGGAAGACCGGCAATTCATGTTCACGATATAGCAAACGATAGAATACTAGATGCTCATCAAGAAACAAACCAGTTTGCTAGAGACACTATTGTACTTTGGATACCACTATTTGACACAAACAAAAATACTGGCGGTTTAAAGATCTACGAAAAGTCTCACTTAAATGGTTACTTTAAACATAGTTTAGAGCATCCAACGCTAGGAAAAAAAGCTTGGACAAAAAAATATACCCACATAAGCAAAAAATATCTCTCACAGTTTAAGCAAAAAAAACTACAAGTTAAAGCTGGAACAGCAATCATTTTTTTATCTTCTTTAGTACACAGTGGTTATGAAAATCAAGACGGAAAATCGGTAAGGATTACAATTACAGAAAGATTTAATCCTTTAAAGAAGTTACCCTACCTCAAAGATGAAAAGGCATCTCTAAAAATGCCATATGTTGGTCTTGATTACAATAATCTTAAGATTGACTAATAGCTATACTATTACATTTTAAATTTTATTCTAATGCTTAAACAACTTAATTTAATTTTAGACAAAAAAAATGATTTTAAGTTTAGATTTATTGTTTTTTTAAATTCTTTGATGTTTTTTTTAGAATTTATCACAATAGCATCTGTTCCTTTTTTTGTAACAAGTATTTTAAATCCAGAATTAGTATTATCAAAACTTGATAATTATTTTAATATTGGACAGGATGAATTTTATAAGGATAATCTAATTTTAATATCATCATCATCCGTGGTTATTTCTTTTTTACTTAAGAATATTTTCCTTTTACTACTCTTGCTATACCAAGGAAACTTTTTTAGACATTTAAAAATTGATATATCAAAAAAATTATTTTATTTTTATACTGACGCTTCCTTTTTACACCACCTAAATAGAAATCCCGCAAATTTATCTAGAAATGTTACTGATGAGATAGTAGGAGTTTATAATTATTTATTCCAATTTACCCAGTTAATTAGAGAAAGTGTAGCTATTCTTGTAATTTTTATTTTAGTAGTAATTATTGATCCTTTTACAGCTATTCTGATATGTTTTTTTCTTGGAATTATATCGATAGTAAATATCAAAAAAATAAAACCTTATCTAAAAATAAAGGCTACAAATAATCAAAAAGCAAGAAAAAATGTAGTTCAGACTATTTTTGAAACATTTGGATCAATAAAGGATATTAAAATTTTTAATAAGGAAAAAAATGTAAAAGAATTTTTTGATAAAAATATATCTGAATTTGAAAAAAATAATTTTCATTTTGCCATTTTTAGTAGATTACCAAGAATATTATTAGAGGTTTTATCAATTGTTGGAATTGTAGCAATATCCTTCTTATACCTTACTTTTCTAAAATCAGGTGGCAACCTCTTTCCGATTCTTTCACTCTTAGCTATCTCGGTAATGAGGTTTATTCCTGCATTTAATTCTGTAATTCAAGCATTGTATTTTCTTAAAATTTACAAACAAAGTGTAAAATTAATCTCAGATGAATTTAGGTATATCGATAATCATAATTTAATAGAAAAAAAAAATAATTTTAATATCCAGGAACAAGAAACTGATAATAAATCACTTCTTAATATTAAAAACTTGTATTTTAAATATGAGGGTAGAGAAGGTTTTGGACTTAAAAATATAAATTTTGAGCTTAATAAAGGTAAAAAAGTTGCAATTACCGGAAGCACAGGCTCTGGTAAGAGTACTCTTTTTTACTTAATGTTAGGCCTACTAAGACCGTCTAAAGGATCTATTTTTTATAAAGGAAGAAATATATTTCTAGATTTAAAAACTTGGAGAGATGAAATTGGATATATTTCTCAAAATATTTATCTTCTTGATGGGTCTATAAAAAAAAATATTTCTTTTAATTTTTTAGATGACAAAGTAAACGAAAATCGGATTCAGTTAGCAGCTGAAATAGCAGATTTAAATAAAAAAATTTCTAGTTTAAAAGAAGGATTTAATACAGAGGTTGGAACTGACGGGCTTACTTTTTCAGGGGGTGAAAGACAAAGAATTGCAATAGCTAGAGCTATTTATAAAAAATCAGAAATATTTTTTATGGACGAATTTACAAGTGCGCTGGATACGAAAACTGAGGATAAAATAATTAATAATTTTCATAATTATTTACCAAAAAGCACTTTAATCATGATAGCCCACAGAAAAGAAACTATCGAGAAATGTGATGAAGTTTGGAATATTTCAAATGGAGAATTAAAAAAAATATAATGAAATATAGGTTTGGGAAAGCATATAAGAAAGTAAAAAAAATAAATCTTGAAATTAAAAATTTTACAAAAAAAAAATATTTCAAATCATTGATAATAAGTTATTCAGAAATTTTTGATTTACCCAGAAAAATAGTTGAATTTGAAACATGGAGCATTTTAAGTAAAAATTACGATTATAAGAATTCGAAATTACTCAAAATAAATTCAATTAAAAATTTTTTAAAATCTTTTTTTTTCCTTACTACATTAGCGATATTAAACTTTTTTACTTTCTTCTTAAAAAAAAAGATTTCAAAAAAAAAAGAATTTGATATTTTGATCGATGGAGCATTAAGAAGTCATGAAGCAGAAAGATTTAAAGAACTATCAAAAAATTTTAATAGAGTTTGCTTTATCTCAAAAAAAAAATTTCTGAAAGGTAAAAATATTTATCATTTTAATTTTAGTTTATTTTATTTATCGTCAAGTAATTATAATTTAAAAACCAGATTAAAATTTTTTGCTTTTTTAATTTTACTTCTTTTTTACTCGATAATTAACTATAAAAATTTTTATTTTATTTTTTTCGAAATCACATATAAACTTTTAAAGTATAATTACATTTTTTCACAAGTTGTATCAAAATCATATATTCAATCAAAAACTTACGATACCTCAGCTCTTAAAAATTTTATTTTTAAAAAAAATGGTGGGGTTGTTATGTCATGTACACAACAAAACTTATTAGAAGTTGGTCTCTCAAGTTTTATTTACACTGATATATTTTTTACAATCGGGGAAAATACAGGAAAACTTCTTAAGAAATTAGATGGATATAGTAAGAAAAATTATGCTGTGGGCTCCCTGTATATGGAGTCCGATTGGTTTAAAAAGAAAAAAGATACAAAAAAAATTCATCAAACAGATCTTTTAGTAATTGGAATAAATACAGTTTTAAGGCATTACAAATTACATGTTACAGAAGCATTTGATAAAAATTATTATAAATTTATTGAGTGGATCAAAATTTTTTCAGATAAGTACCCTAAATTAAAAATTGTTATCAAACATCACGGAAATTTTCCACATGATGCTAGAGAGTCAAAAATAATTAGAGATTCAAAAATTAAAATAGAAGTAACTAGTAAAAGTATAAATGGAAGCTACGCTAATGCTTTTAAAAGTAAAGTTTTATGTTCTTTTGGTTCTACGATGATCTTTGAACTGCTTGGTCATAATAAGCCAGGTTTTTTTGTTGACCCAAATTATGAAAATCAACAATTCTTTGAACTTTTGCCTCAAGCTAAAAAATGGCGGTTAAAGACTTACAACGAATTTGAAAGAAATATCCTATCAATTATAAATGGTAAAAAAATACCAATAAAAGAAAAAAAACTTTATTGTCTAGATAGCTCAAAAGTATCCAAAAAAATAGCCAAATATTTAAAAAACTATTAGCTACTGAGCAAAATAAATAATATTAATAAATACTGAAGATTTAATTATGAAAAGAAAATTAGTTTACGTATCATTATCGGCAGACAATTTACATCACGGACATATAAACGTAATTACCAAAGCTAGCTCGTTAGGTGACTTAACAGTGGGACTATTAACTGAAAAAGCAATTTTATCGAAAAAAAAATTACCACTTCTTAATTATAATCAGAGAAAAAAAATTGTAATAAATATAAAGGGAGTGAAGAAAGTAGTTCCCCAGGATAATTGGGATGATACTATTAATATACAAAAAATAAAGCCAGATATAGTTGTCCACGGAGATGATTGGAAATTTGGGATAGAAAAAGATCTAAGAACTAAAGTTATAAACTGTTTAAAAAAATATGGTGGTAGGTTAGTTGAAATTCCTTACGCAAAAAATGCAAAATCTTTTAACATTCATAACAAAGATATTGTTGAAAACAATCTAGTATATTCTTTTACACCCGATATGCGAAGAGCTTCTCTAAGAAAGCTATTAAACCTTAAAAATTTTTTGATATTTATGGAAGCACATTCGCCACTTAGTGCCCTTATTATAGAAAAGACTTCAATTATTAAAAATAAAAAAGAAAAGTATTTTGATGGGTTTTGGTCGAGTTCATTGACAGACTCCACTTTATTTGGAAAACCAGATACAGAGTCATTAGATACATCTTTAAGATTAAATAATATTGACAAAATTTTCGATGTAACGAGTAAACCTTTAATAATGGATATTGATACTGGCGGGAAGTTTGAGCATCTTAAGATGAAAATTAATTCGATTGAAAAATTAGGAATTTCTGCTGTGATAATGGAAGATAAAACTGGACTTAAAAAAAATTCATTGTTTGAAGATACCTCAGATCAAAAACAAGAAAACGTTGTAAAATTTGCAAACAAAATTAAATATATTAAAGAAAATCAAATTACCAATGATTTTATGGTGATAGCCAGAATTGAAAGTTTCATTTTAAACAAAGGAATCTCAGATGCTTTGAATAGGTCGAAAAAATACGTTAACGCTGGTGTTGATGGTATTATGATACATAGTAAACTCAAAGAACCTTCAGAGATTCTAAATTTTGCAAAAAGTTTTAGAAAATTTGATAAAACCACTCCATTGATATGTGTCCCCTCAACTTACAATCAAATTAAAGAAAATATTTTAAAAAAAAATGGTTTTAATATTGTAATTTATGCTAATCAACTTTTAAGATCTTCATATTTTGCTATGTCTAATATTGCAACCGATATATTAAAAAATTCTAGAGCAAAAGAGTCAGAAAAAAAAATGACTTCAATCAAAAAAATAATAAATTTGATACCCTAAATCTATGGTTGAGATAAACCAATTTTTTAAACTATTAAAGAAAAATAATATAAGTTTTTTTTCTGGAGTTCCTGATAGTGTGTTGAAATCTACAAACAGTTTTTTTGATCGCCAAAAAAACCATTATATAACCTCTAATGAAGGTTTGGCTGCCTCGATGTGTATCGGATATCATCTTTCAACAGGTAAACTTGGGTGTTTATACCTACAAAACTCAGGTTTAAGTAATGCATTTAATCCTTTAATTTCTATTGCACATAAAAAAGTTTATTCAATACCATTATTTTTATTAATTGGTTGGAGAGGCGCTCCTGGCACAAAGGATGAACCCCAACATCAAGCAAAAGGAAAAATCACAAAAAGATTACTAAAAAACCTTGATATTAAATTTTGTGAGTTAAAAAACCAAAAAGATTTCAAAACGATTGAAAAGTTAATTCGATATTCAAAAAAAAACAATTCGCCAGTAGCCTGTCTAGTAAAAAAAAATGTTCTTTTTAATAAAAATAAAAATATCCATCAAAGGAAATATAAAGGTATAATTAGAGAAGATTTTATTAAAATTTTTTTAAAAAAAATAAAGAATAAAACTAAAATAGTTTCTACTACAGGATTTACCTCGAGAGAACTTTATCAAGTTAGAGAAAAATACAAATTATTTAAGGGTAAAGATTTCTACATGGTTGGTGGAATGGGGCACGCATCGGCAGTCGCACTTGGTTCATCTTTGTACGAAAAAAACGATGTAATATGTCTGGATGGAGATGGGGCTCTTTTGATGCACATGGGATCTATTCCTAACATAGGGTTTTATGGTAATAGAAATTTTAAGCATATACTTTTAAACAATAACTGCCATGAATCGGTTGGAAGTCAGAAAACTAATATCGAAAAAATAAAACTATCAAAAATCGTTTTAGCATCAGGTTATAAGAAATTTTATCTAATAGATAAAACTGAAAATATAAAAACATCACTAAAAAAGTTTCTTAATTCAAAAGGTCCTTCGTTTTTAGAAGTTAAGATAAAGAACGTTTCAATGAAGAATCTAAGAAGACCAGATAACTTTAAAAATTTAAAAAAAATTTTTATGGCAAATTAATATAATGAAATCGTTTAATAAAAAATATTGGGATAAATTCTATAAAAAAAAAAATTTGACCGTAAGACCCTCAAAATTTTCCAAATTTGTTTTAAAAAAAATTAAAAATAAAAGCCTTATTATTTATGATTTAGGATCTGGTAATGGTAGAGATACGATTTTCTTTAAAAAAAATAAAATTAATTGTTTTGGCCTAGAAAGATCTAAAATTGGAATAAAAGAAACTAAAAAAAAATATAAAAAATATGCTAAAAATTTTATTAATACTGACTTTTGTAAATTTTTTAAAAATAAAAAAATCAAATCAGAATTTGGTCTTTATTCAAGATTTACACTACATACAATTAATTATGCTAATGAAAAATTGTTCTTCCAAGCAATCAAAAAACAAAAAAAATTAAAATATGTTTTTATAGAAACGAGAACAATACAAGACGATTATTATGGAATAGGAGAAAAAGTTGGGAAACATGAATTTATTTCATCCCATTATAGACGATTTATTGATCCAAAAGAAATCAAAAAAAAATTGCAAAAATTTTTGAAAATAATTTATTTTAAAAAAAGTAAAAATTTTGCAAAATTTAAAAAAGAAAATCCAATGATACTTAGAATTATAGCAAAAAAAATTTAATATGATTAAATATTCTAATCTAAGAAATCAAAACTACAAAACAAGAAGAAAAATAGAACTTAGAAACTCTGCTTTTGACATTCAAAACTGGAAAAAAAATCCTTACAGCAGTTTTAAAGCTATAATATACATTGAGCTTTCATCAATTTTTGCCTTTCTTATCCAATTTACAAATCTCTCAGCTAATCATGTGTCTTTGTTATATTGCATTAGTGGCGTTGTTGGCGGTTTACTTTTAATGAGCAACAATGAGACTATGATCTTTGGTGGTCTATTATTATTTTTTTTGAAAGGTTCATTAGATTGGACCGACGGTTTTGTGGCAAGAATAAAAAAACAAGGTTCAGCAGTTGGACATTTGCTGGATACATGGGGAAGTCACATAGGAAATATAAGTTTAATGACCTCTGTTGGTATTTATTGTTATAACACTTCCGCTAATAATATTTTTTTATTTTTAACAATTATAATTCTTTTCTTAAATTTGATAGATTTCAAATTATTTACATATCATCAAGCATTCTATGAAATTTTAAATAAAAAAATTAAAATTAGTTCAAGCAAAAAAAAATTAAAAATAAAATATAATGAAAGTATTTCTATACAAATTTTAAAAAATTTTATGGATCACCGTGCTAGGACAGTTGATACAATATGTTTATTGCTGCTTTTAGAAATAGTATATAACGTTAATTATTTTTCTAAAATAATATTGATATTATATTTTATTAAAACAATTTTATTTTTTTTAGGATATTTATATTTGTATCTTTTTAAAGAAAAAATGGAAAAACAAATTAAGTAATAAAATTAATGAGCGTTAAAAAAAATCTAGACTCAAATCTTAAAGAAACCATAAAAATATTTGAAGATAACCATATAGATTATTGGATATGTCACGGAACACTCCTTGGTATTATAAGAGATGATGACTTAATTCCCTGGGATCACGATATAGACATAGCAGTATGGGACAATCAAGAAATTAAAGATAAAATTAAAAAATTAATGCTCACAAACTTTTTTCATTTAAAAGATAAGTTTTTGATAAAAGACGATTTATTAACTTTCACTAAAACTGGCGGTAGAGAGATAGATATAAATTTTTACAAGGTTAAAGGAGAAGGTCCAAATAAAATTGCTTATATAGAATGGTTTGTTCCAAAAAATAATTTTTTTAAATTAATCGATGCTTTGTCTAAAGCAAAATCATATAATGGCAAATATAAAAAATTTATATGTAAATTTTACCTTTTTGAAAATTTTTTCAAAATTTTAAAAGTGTATCTAATAAGAAAAAATTTTTTTTTTAAAAGCATGGGTTACACTCAACCATTTGATTTTTTAAAAAGTTTCAAAAAAATATCATTTAAGAGTATAGAGTTAATAATTCCATCGAAAAGTGAAGATTATCTAACATGTGTTTACGGTAAAAATTGGAAACAACCTGAGAAAAATTTTAATTGGACTAAGGACAGTCCCTCTACAAGAGAAAATTAGAGAAAATTAATGAATAAGGTATTAATTGTTGGTGGAACTGGTTTTTTGGGTTTTCACTTTGCAAAATATTGTTTAAAGAAAAAATTTAAAGTTTTCTGTTTATCAAGAAAAAAACCGAAGAAAAAAAAATTTTTAAAGAATGTAAAATATCTATATTTAGATATATCGAAGAAAAATCAAGTAAAACGAAAATTAAAATATTATTCTAATATTGATTATATAATAAACTTTGGTGGTGAAGTAGAACACAAGAGGTTAAAAAAAACTTTTCAAAGTCATTTTAATGGCTTAAAAAATTTAACTAATTTTTATTTTCAAAAGTCTATTAAAAAATTTATTCAAATAGGTAGTGGTTTAGAATATGGAAAGGCGCGATCTCCACAAAAGGAAACTCTCTTAATAAATCCAAATTCAAATTATGCTTTAGCCAAAGGAAAAGCTACAAGACATTTACTTCAAACATGTAAAAAAAATTTTCCAGGAATTGTTGTACGACCATACCAAGTTTATGGACCATATCAGGACTTAAATAGACTTATTCCAATAGTAATCGATAATTGCCTAAAGGATAAAAAATTTCCTTGTTCAAGCGGAAAACAGTTAAGAGATTTTTTGTATATCGATGATTTTGTAGAAATAGTTTTTAAATTGATGGTAAATAAGGGTAATAATGGACAGGTATTTAACATAGGCTATGGAAAAGCTTTTAGTGTGAAAAAATTAATTAACTTAATAAAAAAAAAAATTAATAAAGGGATACCTGAATTTGGTAAAATCAAGTTAAGAAAAGAAGAAAACTTAATTACCTATCCAAGTATATATAAAGTTAAAAAGCTTTTTAAATGGAAGCCAAAAGTAAATTTATCTTTAGGCCTGAATAAAACAATTAAATTTTATATTAAGGAGGCAAAATAACATGAAAATAGTAATTTTAGCCGGTGGACTAGGGACTAGACTTTCAGAATATACACATTCAATACCTAAACCAATGGTGAAAATTGGGAAATTACCAATTGTAGTCCATATTATGAGTCATTATTTAAGATATGGATTTTCAGATTTTATTTTAGCCACTGGATATAAAAGCTTTGTTTTTAAAAAATATTTTAAAAATTTTGAAAAATCTTCCAAACCGTTTAATTTCCAGATAAAAAAAAAGACTTGTAAAGTTAATATAGTAGACACTGGCTTAAATACTTTAACTGGAGGAAGGTTAAAGAAAATTGGAAAATATTTAGAGAATGATGATGATTTTATGTTCACTTATGGTGATGGGATTTCGAGTGTAAATCTAAAAAAATTACTAAATTTTCATAAAAAAAATAAAAGGTTAATTACTGTTACCGCTGTGAGACCTCCAGCTAGGTTTGGAGAAATTGTTTTAAGCAAAAATAAAGTGAAATCTTTTAAAGAAAAACCACAAGTTACTAATGGGTGGATTAATGGAGGTTTTTTTGTAGCCAATAAAAATTTTTTAAAGTTGATTAAAGGAGATAAGGATATTTTAGAAAAAAAACCTTTAGAAAAAGCATGCAAGGAAAAACAACTTTTAGCTTTTAAACATTATGGTTTCTGGAAATGTATGGACGTTAAAAGAGATAGAGACGAATTGCAAAATATTTACAAAAAAAATAAATTTAAATGGTAAATTGAATGAAAAAATTTTTTCAAGGTAAAAAAATACTAATTACAGGAAATACTGGATTTAAAGGTTCATGGCTTTCGTTATGGATGCATTTAAACAAAGCAAAAGTACT
>MDTD01152828.1_pt1 | contig 18885 bp, 6 predicted proteins | sample 811221 | NCBI WGS metagenome assembly MDTD01 (sample SAMN05326646, study PRJNA326480) | marine metagenome | isolation source: seawater | place: Pacific Ocean: South West | collected 2011 | reverse complement strand
TATATCGGACACACAACTTATCCACTTGAAAATAATTCATATAACGAAATATTAATAGGTAGTCAAGTAAGGGGTAAAGGTTCAAATACGGCTACAATAGGTGATGGTAACATTACAGACATTTATTTGAGTCAAGACCAAGGTGCAACTGTTCATACAGGTAATGTGAGTGGTTCAGCAACTTCAACTGGATCGTTTGGTAGAGTTTTCTCTGCAGATGATATTGAGTTGAAGGGTAATGCGGTAATTTTCAATATTTCAGATGGTTTTGTAACAAACGCTGGCGGAGCAATGACCATACAAGGAACTGGTAATGTGGTATTGGATGCTGGAGCTGGTGCTGATGAAGTTACATTAACAACAACATCACTTACAACAACAGTACCCTTTACAGGTTCAAGTGCTACATTTTCAGATAATGTAGAAATAATAAGCAGTAATGCATCAAATACAAAATTATTAATTGAAAATAACCATGCAAGTGCAAACGCTTTATTGCAGATTGATTCTTCAAATGATAGAGATTCAGTTATTCAATTACTTGAAAATGGTACTGCAAAATGGGATATAAGAAATGATGGTAATGATTCTGATAAATTAAAAATATCTGATGATGGTCTTGTTAGAGTTACCTTAGATCAATCAGGTCAATTCGGCATCGGCACCACAAGTCCTCAAAAAGATTTACATCTTCATCAAAACAACAGTAATACATTATTTGAAGCGCTTACAATCCGAACCAACTCAGCCGGAGAAGGATTAACTTTAGGTATTAATTCTACAAACGATGGATTTATTACCAGTCAAGTGGGTACAGCTCTAAGATTAGCTGGTGATAGTCAATCATATGCAACCGGTCATTTGTTGATTTACTCTGGCTCTGGTGATATAGAAGCCGTCAAAGGAAACATAAGTGGTTCATCAACCTCAACCGGTTCGTTTGGAAAACTATTAGGTGATGGTAGTGATTTAACAGGTATAACTTCTTTCGCTGGTTCAGCCGGAACTGAAACATCTTTTAGTGGCTCAGCAGCCTCAACTGGTTCGTTTGGTGCAATAGGAATATTGACTCCTCCTACAAAACCATTTCACATAAATTCTTCAGGTGTACACAGACCTATGCTTATTAAGTCTACAGGAGATCAAAATACGTTTATCGTAATGGATTCTAATAGGTCTGGTGCTGCATCTTTTACGGGTGGTATTGTTGGAAAATGGAACGGAACAGAAGTTTCATCTATCTATTTCAGAACTGGTGCTGATACAACAAATAAAGACGACGGATACATATCATTTCAAACTGCTGGCGACGGTTCAGCATCTGAAAGAATGATAATTACAACTGGCGGAAAAGTTGGAATCGGAGGTCAATCACATGCAAATGTTGATGGCCTACTTCATGTTCATACCGGTACTGCAGGTTCTGTAACTTCTCCAGCTGTCGCAGATGATTTAGTTGTAGAAAATAGTGATCATGCAGGAATATCGATATTATCACCAGATGATAAATTTGGAACATTAGGCTTCGGTAGTCCATCAGACTCAATAGCGGCTATGGTAAGATTCGATGAAGCCAATAAACGAATGATTATTGGAACAGTTGAAGGAACAAGTGCTGGAAACATAAGGTTTGTTGTTGGAAATGAAACTACTGCTGCAGAAATTGATAGCAGTAAAAATTTAACATTATTTGGAAACATAAGCGGCTCATCAACCTCAACTGGTTCTTTTGGTTCATTGGTTGTTGCTGATAAAGTACAAGGTGATTTAACAGTTGTTGGTAATGTAGTGGCTGAACAATACATTATATCATCTTCTGTGACTCATCTGACTCAATCGTTTAGTAGTGGTTCAACCATATTTGGTGATACTTCAGATGATACCCATCGATTCACAGGTTCATTAAATGTTGATGGAAATATACAAAGCACTTCAGGTGATAATTTAAGTATCGGTACATCTTGGTCACCCGCTGGAACTTATGGAGTAGGCCGCTTTCATGGAGCACATAACGGTGGTGGTACTCGTGTTATGTTCAGTAATGCTAATAGTAGTGTTAGATACGGTATTGTCATGCATGGTTCAGATACAGGAACTGCCGATAAGTTAGGCATCGGTTTGTTACTGAATGAGAATGCTACTTTTGCAAATGCATCTCCAGCAATGACGATAGATTCTAGTAAAAACATCGGGATGGGAACTCAAAGTCCTTCCACTAAACTGCATGTTTTTAGTTCAGGAAATGGTGGAATAGAAATAGATGGTTCAGGTGGTGCTCCAACACTATTTTTTGATATTCCTGGTAATGAACAAGGAAGAATTTACTTTCAAGAAGATGATACACTACTCGGTGGTATAGTTTATGAGACAACAAGCACAGATTATTTGTCTTTTAGAGTAGGAGGTTCAAGTGCTAATGTTGAAAGACTTCGTATCACAGGTGATAATAAGATAAGTGGTTCAGCAACCTCAACTGGTTCGTTTGGTTCAGTTGAATCTGCTGGAAATAGTAGAATAAAAGGATTATTAAATGTTGAGGGTTCAAATGGTTTTGCAATAGGTTCACTTGCAGATGTAAAGAGAATTGATTCTGCAGGAAGTAGTAATAATACATTTAGATTCTTAGCAGCTAACGGACAATTTACAGGTATACATGCCAAACAGGCACTTTTTACTGATAATGTTATAGTCGCTGGTAACGTAAGCGGTTCAGCAACCTCAACTGGTTCGTTTGGTGCATTATCCGTACCTGGTCAGGCCACCATAGGTAGTGTGGTAGAAGCGTCTTCTATTATGTATAAAGAAAATGTCAAACAGATAGAAAGTCCATTAGAAAAGATAACAAAACTTCGTGGTGTAGAATTTGATTATAAAAAAACTAACGAACATAGTATAGGTATGATTGCAGAAGAAGTAAATGAAATATTTCCTGAACTTGTTGCAAAAAATGAGGATGGGGATGTAACTGCAATGTCTTACACAAGAATGACTGCGGTGTTATTAGAAGCAGTAAAAGAATTATCTGCTGAAGTCAAAGAACTTAGGAAACTTAATAATTATAGTAAATCAGGAGATAAAAAGAAATGACGATGTTCATATCAAGTTCATCAACCTCAACTGGATCTTTTGGCTTAGCACAATCAGAATTTGTACAGCATAGAGTTTTAAAAGGTTGGTATCAAGGTAATAATATATATGATTTACCAAGTGGCGGTAGTGCAGGAATTAGGATTGCACCACCAACACCCGCGAGTGGTAACAGCTCCCTACCTATTCAATTTACCAACAATGCTGTCCAAATACAAAGAAGTCATAATACTCTTAGATTGGAGGCTTTTCAAGGATCCGTTGCAATATATGACACACTTAATACAGAAACAATTGCTACATTTGGTAGAAGTGGCCTTACTTTTAGTTTGGGAAGCATATCAGGTATTACTCATGTATCAGCTAGCGGTAATATAAGTGGTTCATCAACCTCAACTGGTTCGTTTGGTACATTACGAGTTGGTACTAATGTAGGAAGTTTATCTTCAGGTTTAGTATTTGGAGATGGTGATACTGGTTTCTACGAACATGCTGACGATGATGTATTTTTCAAAAGAGGTGGTAATACTGTATTTAGAGCAAATACATCTTCACAATTAGACTTTGGTGTTCAACATTTATTTTTTAATACAACTGGTGGTTTTTTTATTACTACAGGAGCTGGTAGTGCAGCAGCACCAAACTATGTATTCAGAGGTGACCAAGATACAGGTATGTTCCGTATTGATGCCGATAGACTTGGTTTTAGTGCTGGTGGAGCATTACAATTAGAAATATCTTCAAATAAAATAAGTGGTTCAGCAGCCTCGACTGGTTCATTTGGAAGAATAGAGGTACATTCTAATACTGGTTCGTTTGCACATATTGAAAATTCTTCAAATATCAGAACTGCAAAATTATCGTTGACTGGCGGAGGTGGTGGAGACACTACATTTGTAGTAACAAATTTTGGCGGTGGTAATTTATTGACATTGACAAATGCTGCAACATCTATACTATATGATGGTAGGCACGGACAATCTGTCGCGGGTTTATATTTTAATGTAAATAATACAGCTATGTTGGGTAACTTGGCATCATCCGCAACAGTACCAGCATTTAAATTTAAAGGTGATACAGATACAGGATTAGGTCGTGCAGATTCAAATCAATTATCATTAATTACAGGTGGTGTAGAAGCTTTAAGGGTAACAGAAACATTGATAAGTGGTTCAGCAACCTCAACCGGTTCGTTTGGTGAGTTACAAGTCAGAGGTGCTGGTCAAGAAAAAATAAGTTTATTTGGAAATGCACAACAATTTATAAACTTTGGTGATGCCGCAGATAGTAATACTGGTATGATACAATATGACCATAATAATAATCAGTTTCAATTTTATGCTAATGCTACAAATATATTAAGAGTTTTAGGTAGTGGATTTGTATTACCTTCTTCTAATGAAGGTGTTAGTTTAGGTTCGACATCCCTCAAATGGAAAGAATTGGTAGTAAATCATGTAAGTGCAAGTGGTAACATAAGTGGTTCAGCAACCTCAACAGGTTCGTTTGGTAAAATTGTAATTCCGATGCAAGGAAACAATGTTGCATTTGAGGCTCTAAATGGTAATTTTTCAGTAGCTAATACTATATTCCAACATTCAGCAAATGGTGGTAATCTACAATTTGGTTCACAAACTGCTGGATTCTTCCATTCGCTTGGTAAAGTTTTTACAAGAAAAGATGGTGGATACGGAGACGGTGGTGATGAGGCATTTAAAGCCACAGACCATCCTGTTGCTGCTGGTTTTTGGGTTGATTCTGCTGGTAATATGCAATTTGGACATGATAATGGAGCTGGAGTTAGAAATACTGTACAGATGATGACTTTAGGGCCACAAACTGGACATGCTTCTGGTAGTCTATTAGTATCTGGTAGTATTATAGCTAAAGAGGGAGACGTAAGTGGTTCAGCGACCTCAACCGGTTCGTTTGGAGTCATTCAAAATCCAAGTGGTTTGTTTTTAGGTAGTACAAATGCCGCACATCAGTTTAGTCAAATAACTTCTACCAATCATCTATTCATCGGAGCTGGTGCATCAACAGTTCAAATGCAAAATGATTTAATTCCTGATGGTAATGGAAGTCAAGACTTAGGTTCAACCCTCAGAAACTTTAATCAAATTTTTGCTAGAACAAAAGTTACTGGTTCATCAATTTCAACTGGTTCGTTTGGTTCGGTTTTTATTAAAAATCAAAGTAATTTACAATTTGGAAGCATAAACACAAGAATCAGAGGTGATAATAGTAATAATGTGATTACATTTATGACAAACAATACCGAAAGGGTTCGTATCAATGATGATGGAGTGGGAATCGGTGGTGATCCTGTTGCTTCCAATGGACTCACAATACATGCTGTAAATCCAGGTTTAACCCTACGGTCATCCAACACGACAGGTGCGTGTAAGTTAAGATTTGCGGATACCGGTGATGCTGATATAGGAATGATTGAATATGGTCATTCTTCTAACGCTATGGTATTCAGTACAGGTGATGCAGAAGCATTCAGATTGGATACAAATCAAAATGCTATTTTTGGTGGTAGTAAAATAAGTGGTTCAGCAACCTCAACCGGTTCGTTTGGTGAGCTACAAATTCATGATAAGATTGGAATCAATACTGCTGATGCTGGTGCCGTAAGTCCTGCAAGTCCACATACTGGTGCGAAAACAGGATTGATGGAAATAAAGGCTAAGAGTAGTGGTGGTGATGCAGCTTTATTAATAAGAAGATTTGAGGGTGATGGTGCTTATGGAATGGATCTGTGGACAGACACAAATGCAGCTGATAGTTATATCGATCAAAGAGGTGGGATATCAGGTGCACAGTTATACATTAGAACAGCAACACATACTAGTGCTGTAAATGCAGCAATATTCGATCATGTAGGAAATGTTGAGTTTCCAAGTGCAACAACAATAAGTGGTTCAGCAACCTCAACCGGTTCATTTGGTAATGTCTACGTTGGAAAGGGTGGTGCTCAATTTCAAAATACTAAATTCGCTGTAGTTGATAACAATAGCACAGAATACGCTCCGATGGGTGGTAGTTCAAATACTGCAAATGCTATGATTCAGTTTACTAATACAAATACTTCTGCTACTGCTCCACATTCCTTAATACATTTCAGATTGGATAAGAGTGGTGGTGATGGTTATGTAGGATTTATGACATCTACCTCAACAGGTAATATAGAACACTTTGTTGTTGGTAATCAGGTTGATGGAGAAATCATCAGAGGGGCAAGTGGAGGCAACGTTGGTATTGGAGATTCGAATCCATCTGGTAAGCTTGTTGTTTCTGGTTCAGGTACTATAAACCTACATATAGATAATAGTGGAACTGGTGATACCGGTTTATTAGGAAAGCGTAATGCAACCTCTATATTTGGAATGTTCGATGATGCTAGTGATAGTAAACTAAGAATAGTAAATTATCAAGCAGAACCGATTGAATTTAGTGTGGATAGGGGTGGTACTGAAACCATTGTGATGACAATGATGAATTCAGGCAGAGTCGGTATTGGAAATACAAGTCCTGAGAGTATCTTAGATGTCAGCGGTTCGAATTCATTTGGACAATTACAGATACGTGATGGTAATAATAGTATTTACAGAAGATTTTTTGTATCAGCATCAGGTGCTCATGGTTTAGGAACATTACACATTCAAAATAGAGCATTTCCTGGCAGTGGAACAGGTGATGTCTACACCCATTTCAAAAGTAGTGTAGCAGGCGGTACAACTCGAATGAATGTTATGATAGATGGTAAGTTAGGATTAGGAACTACAGATACAGTTCCTGAACAGGCTATACACATTAAAGCTGCTAATCCAAAGATACAATTTCAAGATACAAGCGTTAGTAATTTAAAACACGTATTATCTGGCGGTGATGGTGATGCTGGTATGGCTTATGAAGCAGATGTAAATAATGTCGGTGCTGGTTATCACGCATTCAAAATGGGTGGTGCTGAAAGAATTAGATTTATTGAAAACGGTAGTGTTGGCATCGCAGATACTAGTCCTGCACAACCATTAGTAGTAAGTGGTAGTAGTAAAGGATTGTTATCAGTTGGATTAGCTGGTGGTGGTTCAAGAGTCACTATTGGTGATACCTCTATGGATAGTGCACTACATATGAGAAGAAGTAGTAACGGTGCAGCCGATGTTCAAGTTTTACAATTAGGTAGCTCTCTCCATGTGGGTGCTACGAGCAACGTTATAAATACCTTGATTCAATCGAATACTTCAGTATTAACAGTTGGTTCAAGCAAAGTGACTTCAAATGCTTCTATTGAACCTACTGCGGATGCTTCATTCAACTTAGGTGCTGCAGATAAAAGATGGGCGAATATATTCTCTGCTGACCTTCAACTATCTAATGAGGGAACTGAAGGAAATGAAGTTGATGGAACAACAGGTTCTTGGACAATTCAGGAAGGTGAAGATGACTTATATTTATTGAATAGAAAGAATGGTAAAAAATACAAGTTTAAACTTGAGGAGATAACCTAATGGCAATAACCACCAAAAAATTAATAGCTGAAGAATACGTTGTATCCTCTTCGGTAACCCTAATGACCCAATCATTTGCCAGTGGTTCAACTGTATTTGGTGACTCCTTAGATGATACCCATAGAATGACTGGTTCTCTATTTGTTAGTGGTGGAATATCAACCGATGGTAGTGCTGGTGGAACTGCCACATTTAAAGGAACTTCAGCACAATCCACATTGAATCTCCAAACTTCTGTAAGTAATTTTGTTGTAGGGTTGTCAAACTCATCTGGTAGACTTGATTTAAGACCTGGTGGTTCAACAGCACTAACAGTAATTAATTCAGGTAATGTCGGCATCGGAAATACAAGTCCTGGTGCTAAACTAACAATCGGTGGCTCATCTTCATCAGGATTACATGACATCAGATTGGAAAACTCATCTGCTCAAATTAAGATAGGAGTAGCAGGTGGTGGTAGTGATATTGTTAGTTCAGCTGTGGCTGGTGACTTTATCATCTCAAATGTTACTGGTGGAACAAAGAGTATATTGTTTGGTATCGGAACATCTGAACATATGCGTGTTGACCATTCAGGTAATATCGGCATCGGACAATCAAGTCCTTCACATCCACTAGATGTCGCTGGTGTTATCAGAACAACTGGTACAGGTACAAATTCTTCGGTTCGCCTTAATAATACAACTAGCAGTACAGGTAATGAATGGCAGTTGTACAGTTATAATAATGGCGATTTTAGTATTTACGAAACAAGCGACAGGTTATACATAAAGAGTAATGGCAATATCGGCATCGGGGAAACAAGTCCAGACCAAAAACTTCATATAAAAGCAGCAACACAAATGAGACTTGAAAGGGCAAGTGTCGCCTCTTACGATACTCTTATAGATAATTTAGTCACAGGAGATACGGCTGATTTGACATTTCAAGCTCAAACATCAGATACAGGATTTTTATTTCAATCTAAAAATAGTAGTGGTACACAGATTAACGCACTAGCCATAAATGAGGCAGGTAAAGTCGGCATCGGGACCACAAATCCAGATGCAAGTTTACATATATCCTCATCAGTCGGTTCTTCAACCTCATCACTGCATATCGAAGGTAGTGGTTCTTCTGTTGTCGCAGTCGATGGAACACAAGGAAGATTATTCTCAATAACAGACGAATTATCAGGTAGTTTATTTAGTGCAAACACAATATCTGGTTTGCCTGTAATAGAGGCTTTCTCAGATAATAAGGTAACATTAGGCCCGTTTAGTAAACCTATTACAGTTACATCTACAGGAAACATAAGTGGTTCAGCAACATCAACTGGTTCGTTTGGTTCGTTGGTTGTAGCTGATAAGGTTCAAGGTAATTTAGTAGCTAGTGGGAACATAACCACAGGGGGACAGATACTAAGTCCAGGTGGTTCAAACATAGCATTAAATCCAAATACTGGTTTGGTTACAATTGCTAATAATTTACAACTTTCAGGATATGTACAAGCGGCTGGTAATTTAGTAAGTACAGGAGCAAATGCAAAAATAAGTGGTTCATCAACCTCAACTGGTTCGTTTGGTAATGTTTTTGTCAGAGATGAGATTGAAATAACCGATTCAAACACAGCAATATGTGAAGGTAATAATAATTCCGTAAGATTGAAAACCAATAACGGCTACATAGAGATAGGACCACAAAATTCTACACTAGCACATATCTATACTGATAGAAACCAGGGTTTCTTTTTCAATAGGGCTATAGGTGTTCATAATAACAAAATATACGTGGGAGACTTTGGTTCAGAAATAATAACAATAGATCCGGATGTTTCAGGTGGTAGTCCAAAAATAAGTGGTTCAGCATCTTCAACCGGTTCGTTTGGTAAGGTGAGTGTTGGAACTGCAAATCCGAAGTTCGCACATTTAAATGTTGAGGGTGATATTGCATTGGGAACATATGCTGCAAACATGAATCGTAGAATTGGTTTACAAAGAAGTGATGGTGGTGGTTGGTCAAATACACCACATATAACTTTTTCCACCGATGGTGGTGCTGATGCGAGTATCAAATTTTCAGTAATAGATTCAGGTGTAGCCGGATATGCTGATGCTGTGGTGATTGATAAGTCTGGCAATGTCGGCATCGGAGAAACAAGTCCTTCTGTACCACTTCATGTTTCAGGTGATGGAGGTGCTAGTGATCCACTAGCAACAATGTTACTAGAATCAACATCAAATCATGGTGGATTGGTAATCAATGCACCTGCAAGCAAACAAACTCACCTTAGATTCCAAAACAATGGTTCTTTAAAATGGCAAATAAGGTCGCCGTTTCATGATGGTACAAATCCAGATTCTTTAAGAATCTATAGTTGGACGTACGGTGGTGATGTTATGGTATTTAAAAATGATGGCAATGTCGGCATTGGAACAAATAATCCTGTACAAAAACTTCATCTTCACGGTGGAAGCATGTACATGCAAACCGGACAAAATATTACATGGAATAATGGCGATGTTCAAATAGGAGCTATAAGTGGTTTTCACTTTAGAATACAAACATATACTGGCTCTTCACTAACAGAAAAAATGCGTGTTACGTCAGGTGGTAATGTCGGCATCAACACATCAAGTCCTTCAGCCAAATTGCATGTATCTGGCGCGGCCTCAACTACAGCCACATTAATTGAAGGACGTACTAATGGCAACGTTCCAATTCTTCATATCAAAGACAAAGCAGATATGTTTGTTGCTATGTTTGAGGGTCAGAGAGCTGGTGATACTGGAGCTGTAGTTTCTATTTATCATAATCCAACAACATCACAAGAAACCAACAGAACAATGTTAAACTTTCAAATGAATGATGATGGTGATAACAGAACTACTTATGCTCAACTTTTTTCCGGCATTGATGATCACACAGATGGTACAGAGGATGGTAATTTACAAATTAAGACAGTTGAAAATGGCACTCTAACTGAACAAATGACAATTAATTCAACGGGTGTGGGCATCGGAGAAACTAGCCCATCATTCCCATTAGATGTTGTAAAGTCTGCTAATACAGGTGATCCATTAACACAAGCAACTGCTTATCAACTAGGTATAAGAAATTCAAACGGAAATTCAGGTGCCGCTACTTCTATAGCATTTGGACATGAGACTTTTGATTTCTCAGCTTTCATTAGTGCTCTAAGAACTAGCTCAGGTAATCACCCAACTGCTGATTTGACATTTGGTGCTAGGCCATCCGATAACGCTACTTTTGTTGAGAGAATGCGTATAGTTGGTGCATCAGGCAATGTCGGCATCGGCGAAAATAGTCCTTCAGCTAAACTACAAATCAAAGGTGGTGGTATAACCGTATCTGGCTCTAATGATACAAGTCCAATACAGGCAATGTTAATCAAAACAAGTGCGGCTTCATCACAAGGATTAATCGGAGTCGAAGGTAATACCGCGGGTGCTTTTATAACAGGTACAGTTGCTAGGGCTATGGTTGTGGCATCAAGTGCTAGTGGTACAGCACTACAATTAGGTGCCGCTGGTTCAGTTGGATTAACAATGTTATCAAATGGTGATATAGGTATCAATGATACAAGCCCATCATTTAAATTAGATGTAAATGGAACAGGTAGATTTACTGGAAATGTTGCACTTTCAGGTGATAATGCTCAATTATCAATAGGCCATACTGGAGAAACTCATTGGGGAACTGGATTTGATATTTTAGAAGTCGGTCACTCTATGGCATTGTTCTGTGAGACCGCTGATGGAGCTGATAGAAATGCTTTTGTAGCAAACAATTTATATGCTGATGGTGATGGATTAAAAAGACATTATACTGATCAAACTGTAAGTATACTTTTAAGAGCTGGTTTTATAGCATTTAGAACAGATGCAAGTGGAACTGCTGGAGCAGTATTTACACCAAGTGAAAGAATGAGAATTACTGAAGATGGCAATGTCGGCATCGGGACTACAAGTCCTGTAGGACTTTTAACATTATACGATCCAGCAAGTGGTGATAATAAATTAAGATTTCAAAATTCAACTACTGGAGTCACAACTAGTGATGGAAGTAGAATTGGATTGAATGGTGCTGAACTTTTTATTAATAATATAGAAAGTTCTAATATAAAAATTTATACAGGTAGTACACAAACTCAAGGTATAACCATTGATAGTTCAGGTAAAGTCGGCATCGGGATCACAAGTCCTACAGGTAAATTGCAAGTAGCAGGTGATATAGTAATCGCTCAAGGAAGTAAATTAAAAGAACCAGATGGTAATGCATACATATCATTTGATTCAAGTTATCACATAACAGGTTCATCTGCTGGTGATATAGTATTTGATATCGATAACAATGGTAATGAAACAAATAGTTTTCTTAGAATAACCAAAGATAATCAAGCAACTGAGCTAATGAGAGTTCAAGAAAATGGCAATGTCGGCATCGGCACAAATAATCCTGATGTTAAATTTCACGTATTTGATAGTAGCGCTCTAAGTGTTGAATTTGAAAGTAGTACAGGTAATGTAGATTTAACAATCAATTCAGGAACAGATGGCGCAGTTGAAAAATCAAGTATTCTTCTTCAAGCTAACAGCTCAAACAAATGGGAAATACTAAAGACAACTAGCGATAACTTTCAGATTTACGATTATGGTCGTTCAGCGGGTGTGTTAGATATTATTTCTAATGGCAATATGGGATTAATGGCTGATGGTGGAAATGTCGGCATCGGCACCACAAGTCCTGATACAAAACTTCATTTAGCAGATAGTAGCGATGTATATTTAACATTAGAATCTACTCATGCATCAACACCTGAAGAAGCAGCAATTAAGTATAGTAATTCTTCTACTTCGGCAAATTATTGGTGGGCTGGATTAAATCAATCAGATGATTACTCATTGGCTTATGGAACTTCTTTTAGTGGAGCTAATACTAGATTTTTAGTTACTGAAACGGGCAATGTCGGAATCGGAGTTACAGATCCTGATAGTGCTTTAGAAGTAAAATCATCAGATGATACTTTCTTAAAGGTTTCTACTGGAAATGATACATTTCATGCTAGAATAAAAGCCAGTATTTCAAACGATACTCCAATGCAAATGACAGGTATTAGCGGTCATGCTTGGATGAAACAGAGAGGTGGTGATGGTGAAGTAACATTCTTGACTAACGGTGGAAATGAAAGAATGCGTATAGATGGTTCAGGCAATGTCGGCATCGGCACCACAAATCCTGGTGCTACATTAGATATTTTAGGTCCAAGTGATGGTGTAAATTTAAGATTAAGTGATGTAGCTGGTAATTCTACAACAAAAGAAGCTCGTATAGGTGTGAGACACTATACAGAAGCTGAAGAAGATACTGCTTTAATGTATGCTCAATCTGGTAATGGAACTTCTGCAGTCTATATTGGTGGTGGAACAGGTGTGATGAATGCTGTAGAACTTATTGGTTTCGTAACTGCAGCTACTGATACTACTTTATCTGGAACTACAAGAATGGTTATTGATAGTGGAGGTAAAGTCGGCATAAATCATGACAGTCCTAGTGCAGTATTGGAAGTAAAAGGTCAGACGGGGGTATCAAGTACTGCTCTTATCACACACGGTTTAGTTCAGATGAAGACAACTCATAATGATAGTAGTGAATTAAGACACCAATTCTCTATGGGTGGTGCATCTGATCCAGGCAGTTACAATATTTATCAAGGAAATGCCTCTACAATCGGTGTTCATTTAGATGCAGGAGATGATTCCTTTTTCCTAAATAGTGTCGGTATCGGTGGGGCACCAGGTCACACAGGATTAGATGTAAGTGCTGGACATATTTCAGTAGATACTGCTTTCAGTATAAAATTAGATGGACCAACCGGTGGTGACTCCATTTCATCACCTTCTTCTAACACATTACAATTTATGACTGGTGGTGCTAAAAGATTGATTATCAATAATACACAAATAAGTGGTTCACAACACTCAACTGGTTCGTTTGGTGTTGTACGGGCAGGTAATGGTGGTCCTCATGACCCTTCTTATCAATTTGGTGGTAACAGCGACGGTTTCTTCCACGATATATCTGCACCAGGTGAAGGTATTAAGTTAATGGTAAATAATGCAAATGAAGCATTGTTTGCAAATGGTGGTGACTTCCATGCTGATGGTGATGTTATTTCAAACTCGTCAACAATATCCGATTCTGTATTTAAAACAGATGTAACAACGATAAGTTCTGCAGTAAACAAAGTTAAACAGCTAAGAGGTGTCAGTTTTAAATGGTTAAAAGGAAAAAGATCTGGTTCAGCTGATCTAGGTGTTATTGCACAAGAGGTTGAACCAGTATTACCTGAGATTGTTAAAACAAGACCACTACCGTTATGGCAAGATAAAGACCCGGAAATATCTGGTTCTTTTAAAACAGTTGATTACGAAAAATTAACTGCAGTCTTAATAGAAAGTGTTAAAGAACAACAAACAAAATTAGAACAACTTGAAGCGGAAATAGAAAAGTTGAAAGGTGGATAAAAAGTGGCCTTACAATACAATCCAAAAATAATAACAAAAGGTTTGGTTATGAACTTAGATACTGCCGATAAAAACAGTTATCCTGGTTCGGGTACGACTTGGACAGATTTATGTGGTAATGGTTTTAATGCAACGGTAGGTAGCAGTGTAAGTTTCCAGACAGTTCATGGTGGAGTTCTCCGAACATTGAATTCAGAAACTAACACTAATCAAAAGATAGAATCCGTTGGTTCTATAAATATTGCTGCATGGAATAAGTACACCTTTGAAATATGGTTTAAGAATAACGGTTCACAAGGAGGTGATTGTAGTGCATTTGGTTTTGACAATGGGAGTCAAACCAGCTATGGTGCGCGATATCAAGGTTCACAAGTTCAAACTTGGATAAATGGAACTTTGGACTTTGGATTAAGTTTCACTGCAGATACAGCAATTCAACAAATAGTAATAACCGGAGATGGACAAACATTCAAGTTGTACAAAAATTCTCTCTTGGCAACAACTAAAACTGCAGATGTAACAAATACAGGTCCAGATATACAAAGATTTCATATGAATTCAGATACAAGGACATCTTCTAACAATGGATATAATGGTGACTATGCAATATGTAGAATGTATAATGAAGTCCTAACACCAACTGAAATAAAACAAAATTACGATGTAAATCGTCCAAGATTTGGAGATTAATTATGGGAGTAGCAAGTAATCCATCAATAGTAAAGTCAGGCCTTATAGGATTTTACGATGCAGTTGCAACAGGTTCCTCTGCAAGCACCTGGCAGGATTTATCAGGCAACAGTAATAATATCACGTTATCAGGTACTCCTACTATGGCTTCTTATAATCAACAATCCATTATGCATTTGGAAAAGGAAGATGGTCAATACGGTACATTTGGTAGTAACCTGTTTTCTGGTTTGACTACTATGACAGCTAATTTTTGGGTACGATTTGAACAAGTTCAAAGTAGTGCTACTACACCCTACTATCAATTACTAATTTTTGAAACATGTTGTTGGATAGCACAATATGGAGGAAAGATAGGAATAGATTTATCTGATGGTAGTTGGTTCGATGGTAATGGTGGAACTAATACAGGTGCACAAATAGACGATGGTGGAAGCAATATAACAACAGGTAAGTGGTATAATCCATGTTTTACTTGGGGTGGTACTACAGTTAATTGTTACATGAATGGTGAACATCAAAGGTCAAGAACCACAACCGGCGTCGATACTTTAGGTTCAGGAACGACACCAAGAAGAATTGCTTTTAGGGGAGCGAATACTCAATTTGATGGTGACCTTACTATAATTCAGTTGTACAATAAGACATTAAGTGCTAAAGAGGTGAGACAAAATTATAATGCATTTAAAGGCAGATTTGGATTATAAAAAAACATTTTTTTTTGTATTTGAGATATTTATTTAATAGTTATTAATAACCAAATAGGAGTTACAAATGTCAGAAATTAAATTTTCAGAGGAAGAGCTAAAGTCTCTTCAGGATTTAAGTCAAAAATATCAAGCAATTCAAGCAGGATTCGGACAAGCTAAAGTTCAAAAGATGGTTTTAGAACAACAGATGGATAATTTAGAGGAAGCAGAATCCAAGCTAGAATCTGATTGGGTTGAAAATCAAGAAACTGAAAGGTCTTTAGTTGCAGAACTTACTGAGAAGTATGGTCCTGGTACATTAAATCCTGAAACAGGAGTTTTCGTACCTACACCGCAGCCTGAAGCTCAACCAGAAGTTGTAGAAGAAGAATCATAAAAAAATAAAATAAATTTCTAGCGAAATTGTATTTGGGAAAATTAAATTATATTTATATATAATCTAATTTCTAAATTTAAGGAGAAAACACATGGCAGAGAGAATAGTCAGTCCAGGTGTATTTACTCGTGAAAGGGATTTATCTTTCTTACCAACTGGTGTAGCAAATATTGATGCAGTAATTGTAGGTCCAACTCTAAAAGGGCCTTCTTTTGTACCGACTCAAGTTACATCAATGACAGAGTTTGAAAGTGTGTTCGGTTCTTTTTCGAGTGATATCTATACACCATATACCGTTAATGAATACCTACGATCAGCCGGTTCGGTTAAAGTAGTGAAAGTAGGATATTTAGGTGGTTACAAAGTTTCAGGTTTTAATTTAGTTGTATCACAATCTGAAGCACCAGGAAGACATCCAAATATGGTAGTTGCAACATTTTTACCAGCAATAAATAATGTTGGTGGTTCATTAAGTGGTTCTTTAGAACATACTGATACGGGTGGTAATCGGCGTGCACACGGGTCTGCAAGTAAATTCGATCTCACTATAAACGGTACAAATGCAACCGCAAGTTTAAGTAATTTAACAATACTGGAATCAGGCGGAGGCACTACGTCTAACTTTTTTGCAGAACAGATACCCGATATAGCTACGGGAAAGAAGATTGGTTCTACTGATGCTCCAGCTTACATATACAAACATTTCAGAAGTAATATAGCTGATTTGAATAGTCTTATCACACCATCAGGTAGTTTAAGAATAGAAAACTTCTCTGTCGCAAGTGGATATGACTTTACGTCAGGCACGGAAACTATAACTGAAAATAATAACAGTATTGATATTACTATAACAGGTAATAGTGATGCCACAAATGCTAGAACACCTTACATTCAAGATCAGAATGGGACTAATTTATTCAAAATTTATACCAGAGCCGATGGTACTGAGACAAATAATCATTACGTTATGATTCGTGATGTTAAAAAGCCATCTAATTCTAATTCAAGTCCTGAGTTTGCTGAATTCGGATTACAACTGTATGATTTAAGTGCAAATCTTATGGAATCATTCAACAAATTGAATTTAGATCCTGATTCACCTAATTTCATTGCAAAAGTAATTGGTGACCAATTTCAGAAAGTTGATAATGAAGGTAATGTGACAATGTATGGAAATTATCCTAATCTTGCAAGACATATCAGAATCGGTGATTATGATGAGGAAGCATTTAAGTCAAATAAGACTTCACAGCCAATGGGATTTGCTGCTATATTAGATCCAGTCAAATCCTCTGCCCTAATCCAAGTTCCTACCGCTTCTTTTTCACTAAAACAGGTGGATTTCAGACAGGATGTGAATCAGTATTTAGAAGAAGCTCCTTATGGGTTTAAGATAGATGAAAGATTTCACGACGAATCATCACTTCTTGCTAATAGAGCACTTATGGCTCCAATACCTAAGACTGAGAGTGTAGGTGGTAATGTTGCATTCAGTCTATTGAATATGAAAGGATTTGGAAGTGCAACGACATCTCCAAGTGATACAACTCTTACAGCTGAGAATTCAAATTGGGCTACTGAGTCAATATTTTTGAGTGTATCATCATCTGTTAAACAGATGAAGTTTGCAGTTCCATTTCAACATGGATTTGATGGTATAGATCCTGCAAGAGCTCTCAATACTGGTAATGCAATAACATCTGCTAATTCAATGGGATTTGATTGTTCAACAACAACCGCTAGTGGTTCTGTCGCCTACAAAAGAGCAATTAACGCAGTATCGAATCCAGATGAAATAGATATAAATATGTTAGTGACACCAGGTATGGTACATAGTTTACACTCACCCGTAACAAATCATGCTATCAATAAAATTGAAAGTCGTGGTGATGCATTTTATGTGATGGATGGTTCAGGATATAGTGCAAATGTAAATACCGCAGTGAACGATGTCGCAACATTGGATACCAATTTTGTAGCTAGTTATTATCCTTGGGTTAAGATAGATGATCCAGGCAGGGCTGGTAATATGGTTTGGGTTCCGCCTTCAGTTGTAATCCCTGGTGTGATAGCATTTACCGATAGGGTAGCACATGAATGGTTCGCACCTGCTGGTTTAAATAGAGGTGGATTATCTAGTGTAAGGATGGCCAAAAAGAAATTAACTCACACCGATAGGGATACACTCTATGAAGGAAGAGTTAATCCAATCGCAACATTTCCAGGTCAGGGGGTTGTGGTATTTGGACAAAAGACACTACAGGCTAAACCATCTGCTTTAGATAGAATCAATGTAAGAAGATTGTTGATTAGACTGAAGAAGTTCATCGCCTCATCAAGTAGATTCTTAGTATTCGAACAAAATGATTCATCTACAAGATCCAGATTCTTAAATATTGTAAATCCATTTTTGGAATCAGTACAAGCAAATAGTGGTTTGAGTGCATTCAAAGTTGTTATGGATGATTCGAATAATACTCCAGACGTAATTGATAGAAATCAATTAGTAGGACAAATATTCATTCAACCAACAAGAACTGCAGAGTTTATTGTACTTGACTTTACAGTATTACCAACTGGTGCAGCATTTCCTGAATAATAGGGGAGTACTAAAATAAAGGGGAGTTTTACTCCCCTTTTTTTTATTCTAAAAAACTATGAAAAAACTAAGAATGAAAATAACATTCATTTGAATGATTTTTCAATTTCCTTATATTTATATATGAGAATTAAATTATTAATAGGAGAACTGAAATGCCAGACTTAATCGATCCTTCAGAAATTATGTTCACTCCTTTTGAACCTAAACTAAAGAATAGGTTCATTATGTACATAGAAGGGATTCCTGCGTATATAATTAAAAGTGGAAACAGACCTAATATTCAATTTGAAGAAATAGTTTTAGATCATATCAACGTACAGAGATATGTAAAAGGAAAAGGTGTCTGGCAACCATTGGATATAATGTTATACGACCC
>MDTD01039729.1_pt1 | contig 18890 bp, 18 predicted proteins | sample 811221 | NCBI WGS metagenome assembly MDTD01 (sample SAMN05326646, study PRJNA326480) | marine metagenome | isolation source: seawater | place: Pacific Ocean: South West | collected 2011 | reverse complement strand
CTTGCACCAGCTCTTGAAATTATAAAGTCACAAGCAGAATATGCATAATCAATATTTTCAATATAATCATAAAGCTTTATATAATCTTCTTTGAGTTTTTTATTATAATAATCATAATATAATCTACCACACTGCCATACAATTTGAAGATTTATAAACTTTAAATAATCTTTGATTGAGTAGATTGCTTTATTTATTTCTTTAGATCCCAGACTACCCCCAATAACTAGCATAGTTTTTTTATTTGAATCTAATTTGAAATAGTTAATAGCTTTTTCATAAAAATCATTACATTTTAGAATATTTTGTCTCACTGGATTTCCAGTCTTAATAATTTTTTCTTTCGGAAAAAATCTATCTAAATTTTCATATGAAACACATATCTTACTAACTTTTTTTGATAATATTCTATTTGTTATTCCTGGACAGGAATTTTGCTCCTGAATTAAAGATGGTATTTTCAATAAATTTGCAACGTATAAAATTGGTCCACTTGCATACCCCCCCGTCCCAATTACAAGTTGTGGTTTAAAATTTTTAATAATCAATATTGACTGGAAAAAACTAACTAATATTTTAAATGGTAGTAAAAGGTTTTTTAAAAAATTTTTTCTATCATATCCTGAAATCCATAATCCTAAAATATCAAATCCATGTTCAGGAACAATCTTCATTTCCATTTTGTTATTAGCGCCAATAAAAAGTATCTCTAAATTTTTATCATTTAATAAAAGTTCATTTGCTATTGAAATAGCGGGGTAAATATGCCCTCCAGTACCTCCACCTGAAAATATAATTCTTTTGTTTCTCATTTATTCAACCTCTTTACTTAAATACACGGAACTCTTTGATGTTTCCTGATTAGCCATTCCATTTCTAACACTTTGAATTATTCCAACCGAAATACATGTCATCCAAATTGATGTTCCACCACTACTTATTAGTGGAAGTGGCTGACCTGTTATTGGAAATAATTGAACAGAAACACCAATATTTATGATTGCTTGAAAAACTATTGGAATTCCAAGTCCAATAACCAAAAGTGAACCAAAAATACTTTCCGATTTATTTGATATTATTACAACTCTCAAAAGAAAAAGTGTGTAGAGCAATAAAATTAATAAACCTCCAATCAAACCATATTCCTCTATAATAATTGCAAAAATAAAATCAGATGATGACTGTGGTAAAAAATTTTTTTGAATACTTTTTCCAGGTCCCAAACCACGTATACCTCCAGTTGCAATTGCAATTTTAGCCTTTTCAATTTGATAATTGTCTGATGTTTCTCCCTTTTTCACGAAGCTCTCAATCCTACTCTCCCATGTATCTACACGATTTGGAAAAACTGATGGAAATGATTTAATCAATAATATGAAAAGTGTCAAAGTTATAATTCCAGAAAAAATAATGGTAAATAAATATTTAATGGGATATCCTGCAACAAAACATAATAATATTACCATACAAAATAATATTGCAGCTGTTGAAAAGTTTGCTGGAAGAATTAGTGAGAGAATTATAAATACAGGAAACCATAGTGATAGTAAACTGTGCCTAAAACCAATTTTTAAATTTTTTATTTTGGCTAAATACCTTGAAGTATATATCATTAAAACAACTCCAGCAAATGTTGATGGCTGGAATGAAAAACCTACTATAGGAATTTTTATCCATCTGTTGGTATTGGTTAATGAATCCCCTGGACTTGGTTGAAATAATGTATACAACAATATAAATACAACAACTGGAATCATTAAAATTGAAATTCCTCTAAAATAGTGGTAGGGAATATTTTGCACAAAATAGATGAAACAAAATCCAATAGAAAGGTGGACAAAATGTTTGAATAAAAAACCGAAGGTGTTTCCACTTTCAGAAATATAAGCTAAGTTACTAGCAGCACTATAAACAGGAAGAAATGAAAAAACTGCAAGCAATATTAATACTGCCCATAAAGTTCTATCTCCTTTTATATTTTCAATTATTAATTTCATTACAATTTTCTTACTGCTTCTTTAAATTGCCTACCTCTGTCTTCAAAATCTTCAAATAAATCAAAACTAGCGCATGCAGGTGATAATAAAACTGAGTCACCCGAAGATGAAATTTTATATGCAGCATTTACCGCATCTTTCATTGTATTAACTTCGGTTATATATTCAACCATGTTCTCAAAATGATCCATAATCTTAATATTATTTGTTCCCAAGCAAATAATAGCCTTAACTCGTTTGGAAACAACTTTTGATAGTTCAGTATAGTCGTTTCCTTTATCAATTCCACCAACTATCCACACAGTGGGAGACTCCATAGACTCGAGGGCATAATAAGTCGCATTAATATTTGTTGCTTTTGAATCATTGATATATCTGACTTTATTTATGGTTAAAACATTTTCTAATCTATGTTCAATTCCCTGAAAATGCTCTAAACTTTTTCTGATTGTCTCCTTCCTTATCTTTAAGAGATTGGCAACTGTAGCCGCTGCCATTGCATTTTTTAAATTGTGATTACCTTTTATTGTAAAATTATCTATTGGCATGTTTATATTATTTTTTCCGTTAATAATGTGAATTTTGTTACTTAATTTGTATGATCCTTTTTTAAACTTTTTAATTGTTGAATAGGGCAATAACTCTGATTTAATTTTATTTAATTTTAGAAATGAGCTAATGATTTTACAATCTCCGTCATAAATCAAAAAATCTTGCTTGGTTTGATTCATAGCTATTCTAAATTTTGATTTTACATAATCTTCAAAACTTTCATATCTGTCAAGATGGTCTGGAGTTATTGCAGTAAGTATAGCAATATGTGGTCTAAATTTTTCAATTGAGTCTAACTGAAAACTACTAACTTCAACAACACTATAATCAATATCTTCATCACAAACACTAGAAAAACTTTTTCCTATATTTCCAGATATTGATGATGTAAAATTTGAATTAAAAATAATTTCGTGTATCAATGAAGATGTTGTAGTTTTTCCGTTACTACCTGTTACTGCGATAATTACAGATTTACAATATCGAGATGCAAATTCTATTTCGGAAATTATTTTATATGACTTGGATCTCAAATATTTAATAATTTTATTTTCATCAGAGATTCCGGGGCTTTTAATTACTATATCAGGGGAGTATATTTTAGCATTTTCATGAGACTCTTCTTCAAAATTGATCCCTTCATCAGAAAAAATCATCTTTGTTTTATTATTAATTTTATTAATATCTGAAACAAAAACTTCATGACTATATTTATTTGCTAATAGTGCACATCCTAATCCACTTTCACCTGCTCCAATTATCAATACTTTTTTCAATTATCTAATTTTTAAGGTTATTATTGAAATAATGGCTAGAAATATTCCCACTATCCAGAATCTTGTTACTATTTTACTTTCATGATACCCCTTTTTTTGGAAATGATGATGAAGAGGTGACATTAAAAAAACTCTCTTACCAACTCCAAATTTCCTTCTTGTATATTTGAAATAAAAGACCTGTATTATAACAGAAAGATTTTCAATAAGAAATATCCCACATATTAAAGGAATCAACCATTCTTTCCTTACAGAAATTGCAATTACAGCTATAATACCACCAATTGTCAAACTTCCCGTATCTCCCATAAAAACTTGTGCTGGAAATGTATTATACCATAGAAAACCTACGAGTGCTCCGACAAAAGCACCTATAAAAATCGTAATTTCTCCAACTCGGGGTATATACATTATATTTAAGTAATCTGAAAAAATTATATTTCCTGACACCCAAGTAAATACACCTAGAGTTAAAATAATTATAGCAGATGTTCCTGCTGCTAGCCCATCTAAACCATCTGTTAAATTTGAGCCATTTGAGACTGCAGAAATTATCAATACAACAAACACAACAAAAATTAACCAAGTGTAAGATTCCAACTCTGGGTGAATCCAAGTAATTAAATCCGAATATTCAAATACATTATCTTTAACAAAAGGGATTGTCGTTTTTGTGGTTTTATACTCTAGTGTTGCAACGTGATCACCTAATTTGTTGAAGTTATGTTCTTTGACCGTGACCTCAGGGTGAAAAAATAAGGTTAAACCAACAACTATTCCTAAAATAAGCTGACCGGTAATTTTATACTTTCCCCTTAGTCCGTTTTTATCATTTTTGAATAATTTTATATAGTCATCAATAAAACCTATTAGTCCCATCCATAATAAAGACACTATCAATAGAATTATATATATATTTTGAAGTTTAGAGAAAAGCAAAACAGGAATTAACGTAGCCAGAATAATAATGAGTCCTCCCATGGTAGGTGTTCCTTTTTTTTTGGATTGTCCTGAAAGTCCAAGATTTCTGATTGACTCACCTATTTGCTTGTGCTTTAAAAATTTAATGATTTTCTTCCCAAAAATTGTTGAAATTAAAAGCGATAAAATTGTAGCAGCAGCAGTTCGAAAAGAAATATATGTAAACAGGGATGCACCAGGGATTTGATAATTTTTTTCTAAAAATTCAAAAAAATAATAAAGCATATTTTTATTTTTTGTTATTTAAAATTTCTTTGACAACATCAAAATCATCAAATTTTCGTTTCACTCCATTAATCTCCTGAAAAGACTCATGTCCTTTACCAGCAATTAGAATTATATCATTGGATATAGCCAAACCACAAGCTACCTTTATAGCTTCTTTTCTGTCTAAAATGGAAACAGTTTTCTTTCTATCATCAGACTTTACACCCCTTTTCATTTGCTCAATTATTGAATCTGGATTTTCATTTCTGGGATTATCGCTTGTGAAAATTACTTTAGAACTTAAAGAGCTGGCAATTTCACCCATTATTGGTCTTTTTGACTCATCACGATTTCCACCACATCCTACTACGGTAATAATTTTGTTAACCCCTTTATTGATTTCAATAATTGATTTCAATATGTTTTCTAATGCATCAGGTGTATGTGCATAGTCAACAATTGCAGTTATATTATTTTTTTTATAAAATTGAAATCTCCCAGCAACAGAATCTAATTCACTTATTTTCTCCAGCAACTTCTGAGTGGGTATTCCCAATATTGAGCCAACACAATAAGTTGAAAGAATATTATATGCATTAAATTTACCTGGTAGTTTTGTCCAAAGTTCATTGTCACCAATTTTTAACAACATTCCATCTAGGGTTTTATCTAAAATTTTAAGCTTGTAATCTGAAATGGAGTTTAAAGAGTATGTATATTTAAGAGCTGTTGTATTTTGTGTCATATAATTTCCATTTCTATCATCAGTATTTGTTAAAGCAAATGCATCTTTTGTCAAATTGTCAAAAAAACTCTTTTTTGTATCTCTATAATCTTCGAAGCTTTTATGATAGTCAAGGTGATCATGAGTTAAATTTGTAAAAATACCTCCAGTGAATTTTAATCCATTAATTCTCTTTTGGTGTATCCCATGTGAACTAACTTCCATAAAACAATAATCTATTTTAGATTTAACCATTTCACTTAAATACATGTTCATAGTTATAGGATCAGGCGTAGTATGATTAGATTCAAATTCTTTTTGATCAATAATTATTTTTACTGTTGAAATTAATCCTGATCTAATACCAATCTTTTTAAATAACTCATACAACAATGTTGATACTGTTGTTTTTCCGTTTGTTCCCGTTACTCCAATAAGATTAAGCTTTGAAGATGGATTGCCATAAAAATTAGAAGCTATAATTGATATTGCCTCTCTTGAACATTTAACAAAAATATATGTAACTCCATCTTTTATATTTTCTGGATTTTTGTCGTGCACAATACATTTAGCACCACTACTAATTGCACTATCTATATAATCGTGACCATCAACTTGGTTACCTGCAATTGCAATAAAAATATCATTTTCATTGATATTGCTTGAATTACATTTAATGTCACGTATTTGAATTGAGGTGTCTCCAACAGAATTTATAATGTTTACCTTATTTAATATTTCTCTTAATATTTTCAAATCAAATTAATTTTTATTTCCTGACCTTTACTCAATTTTGTTCCAGGTAAAATTGATTGGCTGACATTTAACCCATTACCATCAATCACAACGCTAAAACCTGCATTTTCCAGAATTGGGATAAGTTCATTAATGCCAAAATCATTTAAGTCTGGCATTATCAAACTATTTAATTCATTAATAGCATTAATCTTTTTTTCACCACTATTTTTTATATATTTTTTTTCAGAGTAGTACTCAACTAATGGAGTGTTTGAATATATTTTATGTGCTATTTCCTTGAATACTGGTGCAGCAACAATATTTCCGTAATACCCTTTATTTTTATTTGGCTTATGAATAACAACAATACATGAATACTTGGGCTTATCTACTGGGAAATAGCCAACAAAAGATGAAATATACAAGTCGTCTGATTTCCAATATTCTGTTTGACTTGTACCTGTTTTACCAGCCATACTATATTCATCAGAAAAAATATTATTTGCTGTTCCATGTCTTTTTTCAACTACGTTTTTTAATAAGTTTTTAACGATTGCAATTGTCTTGGGAGAACAAACTGAATCATTTATAATTTCAGTTTGAAAGTTTTCAATAGTATTGTCAAAATATTTTACCTGCTTGATGAAAAGTGGTTTTACCATTTTACCATTATTTGCTATTGCATTATAGAAGGTCAAAGTTTGAAGGGGTGTTAGCTGAATTCCATAACCAAAAGCCATCCATGGTAAGTCTAAACCATCCCAATTTTTTTTATCACTTGGGTGTGTGAATACAGGAGATCCTTCACCAAGAATAGGTAAGCCTAATTTATTATTAATGTTCATTGAAAATAGGCCGTCGACAAATAAGTTAGGGTTTTCAGAGTAATTGTCATTTATAATTTCAGCAAAGGCAGTATTTGATGATAATTCAAATGCTTTAGCTAAAGAAATTTTACCATAGCCCCCAACCCTTGAGTCTTTTATTTTTTTCCCATAAAAATTAATAATACCATTTTTGGTATCAATTATTTTTGAAGTATCAACTACATTATCTTCAAGGGCTCTTATTAATGACATTAACTTAAAAGTAGATCCCGGTTCATGAGATTCACCAACGGCGTAGTTAAGTTTTTCATAGTAATTTCCATTTTGACTTAGACCTAAATTTGAAATTGCCTTAATTTCACCAGTCTCTGTTTCCATAATTACTACACAACCATGGTCAGCTTCATATTTTTTTAATTGATTTAAAAGTGTATGATGAGTTAAATCCTGTAATTCAATATTTAAAGTTGTATAAACATCATATCCATCTCTTGGTTCTATTTGATTAAAGTCCATGATTGGCTTCCATTGACCTTTACCAATTTTTTGGGATAATCTACTTCCGTTTATCCCTTTTAGATATATAGGTCCAAAAGCACCGTCAATTCCTGGTCTAATAGAATTTCCCAAATCATCATATTTTTCATAACCCAGTGTTCTTTTTGCAATTTCTCTGATAGGGTAATCTCTTTTAGTTGTTTGATTATATATAAATCCTCCTTTATTTGGACCTAGATTGAAAAGCGGAAAGTTTTTAAATTTTGTGAACTCTAAATAACCTAGGTCCCTAGCAATTAGTAAATATCTATTTTTATTCGATCGGGCTTTTATTAACTTATTAATATAAAATTCAGCGGTTTCTCCATAAAAATTTGATAATTCAACAGCTAATTTATCTATGTTATTTTTGAAATTTTTTTCCGTGGGGGCTAAGGCATCAAATCTAATTTCATATTTGGGTACAGAGCTAGCTAAAAGTTTTCCCTCATCTGAATATATATTTCCACGATTTGCAGGAATAATTTCCCTTTTAAATTCTCTTTCTTTAGAAATATCTATATAATGATCCCCGTGAAAGAATTGCAATTCGATAAGTTTAAATACAAGTAAAATAATCAGAGTAATTAGTATTAAACCAATGAAATATAATCTAAGTGTAATATTTCTTTTATTTATTGACATTTATGGTAATCTTAATTGGTGGGGTGTTTGACGAAATAATACCTTTTTCGGAGAGTTTTTCTTTAATAAATGACTCCATTTTATATTTCATGAGAACTCTTCTTGTATCTAGAAATTCGGATCTTAGAGATTTAATGTCTTCTTTCAAATCTGCAATTCTAAATACCTTTTTATCAATTGAATGTGATGATGAAATCATGATTATGGAAAGAATCAAAAACATGAAAATATAAATCCAGTTTTTTGATGACTTTTCATCAACTAAAAAAGAGGCTCTGATAAAGTTTAATATTCTCTTTTTCATAATCTATATCTTTTCTGCTACCCTAAGGATTGCACTCCTAGATCTTTTGTTTATTTTAATCTCAGCATCTTTGGGTCTGATTAACTTTCCAATAATTTTGAAATCTAATATTGAATTACCGTAAAAATCCTTTGTGACCTCAGAATTAAAGTCACCATTCTTAATGAATCTTTTAACCATTCTATCTTCAAGAGAATGATATGAAATAATGCATAATCTACCGCCGGAAACCAATAGTTCACTCGATTGTTGTAATAAAGATTTTAAAGATTTAACTTCCTGATTTACTTCTATTCTAATCGCTTGATATACCCTTGATAGATTTTTATTTAAAAATTTTTTTGAAAACAAATGGCTGATTGCATCATTCAAATCAAATGTTGTTTTAATTAGTTTTGATGTTCTATATTTTTGGATCTCATTCGATATTTTTTTACCAATTTTTAAATCAGCATAATTATTGAAAATTTCTGTTAGCATACTCTTTGAATATTTATTTACAATGAAAGACGCATCAACTTCATTATTTTTATTCATTCGCATATCTAAACTTGAGTTAAACCTATAGGAAAACCCCCTTTTGGGACTATCAATCTGATGAGAGGAAACCCCCAAATCAGCATGAATCCCGTGTACTTTTTCGATTCCAATATTTTTTAAAAATTTTTTCAAATACTCAAAATTCTGATTTATAAATGTGAAATTACTATCACAGAAATCATTGTTAATCAATGCGTCATAATCTCTGTCAAATGCAACAAGTCTACCTTTAGATGAAAGATTTTTTAAAATCTCTTTACTGTGACCACCACCGCCAAAAGTTGCATCTACATAAATTCCATTTTTTTTTATATTTAATCCCTTAATAGATTCTCCCAGTAATACAGGAATGTGATAACTATTCATTATCGTCGCCCATTACCTCCTCCGCCAATTTTGCAAAATCTTCTCTTGAATCAACTATCGCATTCTCGTATTTATCTTTGTCCCATATTTCTATAATATTTACAGAAGATGAAAAGACAATGTCTCTTTTAATGTTTGAAAATTCTATTAGATCTTTAGGAATTAAAATTCTATTATTATTGTCAACCTCTATAAACTTTACTCCTGCTGTAAATCTTCGAATAAAGTCATTGTTTTTTTTCTTAAATCTGTTCAAAGAGTTCACACGTTTAATTAGCTCCTCCCATTCATTAATCGGGTACAACTCTAAACAATTTTGAAAAACGGCACGCTTTAAAACAAATCCTTTTGACAATACACCACTCATTTGTTTTTTTAGGGAAGATGGAATTAAGACTCTTCCCTTTACATCAATTTTACACTCATATGTGCCTATTAGGTAGTTCAAAATTTATAAAAGTTAGAATTAATCAAATTTAATAAAATATTACCACATTTTACCACATTTTACCACATTGTTGATAAAATTTTAATTTAAGGCAAGTTATTAGTGAAAATAATTCAAAAAAATATCATAATATGATGATTATCAGGTGGTTAAATTTTCATTTAAAGAAATTAACAAGCTATGTTCATTAAATGTTAAATCATAGTCATTAATTATAGATACATAAATGCTTTTGTTTAATTTTTACATAAATTTGTTTAATGAATTACAATATTGTTAAGGACGGTCAATACAAATACATAGAAGAAGGTGAAGGTTTTCCGATAATTATCTTACATGGTCTTATGGGAAACCTCAGTAATTTTAATCAGGCTACATCATACTTCAGTAAAAATAATTATAAAGTCATAATGCCAGTTTTACCAATATACGAACTTCCCATAATCAAAACCTCTGTCAGAGAATTAGCTACATTCTTAGAAAAATTTATAACTCACAAAAAACTTAAAGAATTTGTTTTAATGGGTAATTCACTTGGTGGTCATATTGGACTTTACTACACAAAAATATTCAACAAAGCAAAGGGGTTAATCTTAACAGGAAGTTCAGGTCTTTATGAAAAGGGTATGGGCAGTGGCTATACAAAAAGAAGTGATTATAATGTTATCAAAAAAAAGGTTGAAGAAGTTTTTTATGATCCAAAAGTTGCAAGCAAGGAACTAGTTGATGAAGTTTTTAAAACGGTTAATGACAGAAATAAACTAATCAGGATTTTAGCAATGGCAAAAAGTGCTATAAGACATAATATGTCTGAGGATTTACCAGAAATGAAATTGCCAGTTTGTATAATATGGGGGAAAAACGATAATGTTACTCCGCCTGATGTTGCTAATGAATTTAATAAACTTTTACCAAACTCTAATTTATTTTGGCTCGATAAATGTGGTCACGCCCCGATGATGGAGCACCCCGAGGAATTTAACTCTATCTTACACAAATGGTTTATTTCAAAAATGAATTTGAAATAATGAAAATCAAAAGTGCTAAATTTATTAAAAGCAGTAATCACGCTACAGATTGTCCATCTGATTTTTTTCCTGAGTACGCTTTTATCGGGAGAAGCAATGTAGGCAAGTCTTCTTTAATTAATTGTCTTTGCAATAACAAAAAATTAGCAAAAACGTCATCAAGGCCTGGAAAAACAAGGTTAATAAATCATTTTATTATCAACTCCTCTTGGTATTTAGTTGATTTACCAGGCTATGGCTATGCCAATGCCTCTAAAACTGAAGTAAAAGAATTCCAAGGGATTATAAAGGATTATTTTTTCTTAAGAAAACAGTTAATATTAGCATTTGTTTTAATCGATATTAGACATGACGCACAAAAAAAAGATATTGAATTTATGAAATGGCTAACAACTAATGATATTGCCTTTTCAATTATTTTTACAAAAATAGACAAATTGAGTCAAAGCGGTAATCCCAATAATGGGATTGAAGCTAAAGTAGCAAAATACAAAGATGTTATTCTAAATAACTGGGAATATCTTCCAGAAATATTTCTAACCTCAAGCACAAAACACATTGGAAAGGAAAATATTTTGTTTTATATTGATAAATTAACTTCCAAGTTTACTCAAAAATAAAATCTAAAATTTTTCCGGTTGAATTTTTCATTTCTAAGCCTAATAAATCCGAAATTGTTGGGGCAATGTCTGGAATCTCTGTAATTTTTGAAGTTTCTCCATGTCGAATCCCACATCCAAAAAATATAAGAGGTACATGTGTATCATATCTATAACCAGAACCATGGGTGGTACCCTTTCCATCATAAAAAATCACATTTGGTTTCAAAACGACTGCAATATCACCACTCCTTTTCTTATGAAAACCATTTTGTATAAGCTCTTCATAGCCCTCTAGTTTTGGTGAGTTTAATATATAATCTGAAGAATATGCTTCTGAAATAAAATCAAATGATTTAAGTATTCTAACAACTTCAATAATAGCGTCTTTTTCACTTATGCCATTACTTAAAATATTTTCTTTATTCAAATAAATTTGATTGTTATCTATGTTATCTAAAATATTGTAAAAATCTAAATTGAAGACATCTTTTAATTTTTTTAAAACTTGTACTTTTAAGTCACTCTTGCTAACAGCCATTGCGTTTACTCCGCTGGTCAATAAAAAAGCAGGAATTTCCAATACACCATGATCTCCAGTTAAAAATAATGTATATTCATTTTCGCCTATTTCATTATCTAAAAAATTTAGAAGTTTTTCAATTTCCTTATCTAATCTTAGATAGGTATCCTGAGTTTCTACAGAGGATACTCCAAAACTATGGCCAATATAGTCAGTTGATGAATAACTTATTGTCAAAATATCTGTAACATCTCTTTTACCAAGTTTTTCATTGATAATAGCTTCAATGGCAAAGTCAGTGGTCATTGAATTTCCATAAGGTGTTTCTTTGATCATATCAAAACACTCATTATGCCTCATCAATTCCTTAATATTATAAGGAAATGCAGAATTTTCTTTTCCTTTGAAAAGTTTCTCAAAATTATTATTATCGATTTGAAAATTTTCATAAGATGAAATATCATTTAGAGTTACCCAATCTTCCAAATATTTCACTAAATTTTCCTCATTATTAAAATTTTCTACCCATTGTGGTAATTGATTCATGTAATATGTACTTGTAATCCACTGTGGCCTGTCCTTTCCATAGTACCAGTATGCAGCGTCAGCATTTTTACCACCCATTAATATTGAACCCCTATCTTTAATAGCAATTGATATGGTTTTTGAGTCGGAATTATTAATCTTATTTAAATCCGCAAAAGTTTCTACCAATAAATTTTTAGGAGATTTATTGCCTGAATAATCATCCCCCCCTACATTATCATAATCTCCATCTTCAGTACAATAAATTGATCGATTAGTTTTTCTGTCAAACCAATTATTACCAACAATTCCGTGAGTCATTGGAGTTGATCCAGTTGAAATAGAGGCATGACCTGGACCAGTTACAGTAGGTACATAATTAAAGAAATTATTTTTACAATTGTACCCCTCATTGATTAACCTCTTAAAACCCTTTTCTGAAAATCGCGTAGATAGATTTTCCAAAAAATCATATCTCATCTGATCAACAACTATTGCAACAATTAATTGCGGTTTTTTATTTTTATTCTCAAAACAGTAATTGTCTGAAATGGAGAAAAAAAACAAAAAAATAATAAAAAAGGTTGATCTTAAATACATATTCAAAAATATAAATTCTAGTTCACTTTATTATTAATTTATTGTAAATTAAAAATATATTTAATAACGCATGAAGTTTTTGTATAATATTGGTCTTTATTTTTTAATGTTAAAAAGAATGCTTCGTAAACCCACTAAGTGGAGAGTTATGAAGGAACTAATTTTGAAAGATACCAACGACACTGTTATTAACTCGCTTGGTATAATATCTTTTGTTTCTTTTTTCATTGGCGGTGTTATTACAATACAATTAGCACTTAGTACAACCGGTTCATTTTATCCAGATTATCTTGTTGGATATGCAACTAGAGAAACAATTATTTTAGAATTTGCACCAACAATTATATCCATAATTATGGCGGGAAAAGTCGGTTCATTTATTACATCGAGTATTGGATCAATGAGGGTTACTGAGCAGATTGATGCATTGGAGGTAATGGGAATAAATTCGATTAATTATTTAGTATTTCCGAAAATTATCGCATTAATGTTATATCCTTTTTTAATATCGATCTCCATGTTCTTAGGGATTTTAGGTGGTATGGCTGCATGTGTCTATGGCGGTTACAGTACCATGAGTGCATTTATTGATGGCATACAAACAGACTTTATACCTTTTCATATGACTTATGCTTTTATAAAGACTTTTATTTTTGCATTTATTTTAGCTACAGTACCATCATTTCATGGATATTACATGAAAGGCGGTGCATTGGAAGTTGGTAAAGCTAGTACAAAATCATTTATTTGGACATGTGTAACAATAATTATATTTAATTTTTTAATAACCCAAATGTTACTAGGTTAATGATTAGAGTAAAGAATCTTTCTAAATCCTTCAATAATAAAACGATTATAAAAAATATCTCATGTCAATTTGAGAGAGGTAAAACCAGCCTTATTATTGGTCAAACTGGTTCTGGAAAAACAGTTTTTTTAAAATGCCTATTAGGACTACATGATTATGAAAAGGGGGAAATATTATTCGATGGTGTAAATTTTAAAACTATAAGCGAATATGAAAAAATGAAATTGAAATCTAGTATTGGCACTGTTTTTCAAGGCAGTGCACTATTTGACTCAATGACAATTGAGGAAAATGTTATGTTCCCATTAAAGATGTTCAATAATTTGCCTTTTGATGAAATGTTGGACCGTGTAAATTTTGTTTTAAAAAGAGTTGAGTTGGAAAATAGCAATAAAAAAATGCCAAGTGAAGCATCTGGAGGAATGCAAAAAAGGGTTGCAATTGCAAGAGCCATAGTTAATAAGCCAAACTACCTCTTTTGTGATGAGCCAAACTCTGGTCTAGACCCCAAAACTGCAATTATTATTGACAATTTAATTAAGGAAATTACTGAAGAATTAAATATAACTACAATTATAAATTCTCATGACATGAACTCTGTTATGGAAATCGGTGAAAAAATAATATTTCTCAAAAACGGAAAACTAAAATGGAATGGTTCAAATAAGGAAATATTTAGTACGGAAAATAAGGATGTTTTAGATTTTGTATATTCTTCTAATCTTTACAAAAAAGTAAGAAAAACATATCTAAATAAATAGCTATTTAATTTCTTTAATGCCGGTTAACTCTGATGAACTTCGAATCTTGTCACCCAAACCATCGATCATTTTGATATTGAAATTCACACAAACTTCTGCCTCAGGGATTTCTTCTGTTGATCTGTCTCCACCATTTGCAAAAATATCTGGTTTGAGCTTTTCAAGGGACTTACATACTGTCCTGTCTTTATCGATGGATAAGAAAACTTCATCAACTAATTTTAATGCTTTGACAATTTCAACACGGTCAAGTTCATTCATAAATGATTTTCCTTTTTTTAAATTACTTTGATAATCATTGTTTACAATAACAATTAGGTAATCACCTAAATCTTTAGCCATTTTTAAATATTCTAAATGCCCTATGTGAATTGGATCGAAATATCCACTTACAGCAACCTTTATAATTTTATTCAAACTCATAATTTTATAAACAAATTTTATAGTTTGGATTAAACAAATATAATTTTTTTGTTAAAAGATCTTTACACTCATAACGTTTTCTGATCTTTCTTATCAATTTAAATTTTTTTCCATTATAAGTCTTAAATTGAGAACCATTTTTCAATTGAAAAACATATTTGGCTTTTTCTTTGTCGAATTTATTAAGTTTTAAGCTTAATTGAAGGTCAGAATCTGTACTGGCTTTTGGATTTTTTGCATAAAATGCTAGTGGCTTTAAAACATCGTCAGGAAAAATATTTGAATTAATTACAGGAAGTAACAAATTTTTAAATTTATTTTTCCATTCAATTCCGTGTGGTTTGACAGAAAAACCGTAATCATTATAAGTTAAAAAATGAGCAATTTCGTGGAGTAATGTTATTAAGAACCTGTAAATATTTAAATCTGAATTAATCGTAATTAATTTTTGACCATTAGTTTTAACTGTAAAATCACCATATTTTGTTTTTCTATTCTTTTTTAAAAAAATCTTAATATTATTTAGAACTACAAGGCTTCTAATATAATCTTTTGATTGTTCAGGAATTTTGTCAAGATAATTTGTCATTTAAGGGGTGCTTGATGAAACTGGAATTATTTTACCATTAAATAACTTGTATTCATCTGTTGAAAATTTGAATATATAATTTGCCATTTCCTTTGCAGAAGTTAATGCATCAAAGCCTGGAAACGCTTTCTCTAGCATTTTAGTTTGTACAGAACCAATTGCAAGTGTATTAAAATGAATATTTTTATCCTTGTATTCTTCAGCAAGCATTTCGGTTAAAATATTTAAAGCACCCTTACTTGAGCTATATGCTGAGAGGCCCGGAAATTTTACGCTTCCCTGTATTCCACCAATTGAGCTAATGTTAACAATACTAGAATTTATGCACATATACTGAATTGTATATTTAATTAACATCGCAACAGAAAAAACATTTACAGAATATATTTTTTTAAAATCATCAATAGTCGTTTTTTCAAAATCTTTATTAACTAAAAATCCAGCATTATTAATTAAAACATCAATCTTTTTAAGAGATTTTAAATACTCGTCCAGCTTAGCATAATTTTCATAATCGGTTAAATCAAAATCAATAGAAGTTACCCCGCTTAAATTTTGACTTCTGAGTTTAGAATTGTCTCTTGAAAGAGCTAATACCTCATAATTTTTTTCAGAAAATATTTTTACAAGCTCATAACCTATTCCAGAACTAGTGCCTGTTATAATTACATTTTTTGACATTTTATAATCTAAATTAGCATTGATAGGGGATTTTCAATAAGAGGTTTAAGACTTTGCAAAAATTTTGCACCAGTTAAACCGTCAACTACGCGATGGTCACATGCAAGTGTTAACTTCATTGTGTTACCTACAACAATTTGTCCGTCTTTAACAACAGGTTTCTCAACAATTGCACCAACAGAAAGAATTACAGAATTTGGTGGATTGACAATTGAAGTAAAACTTTCAATTCCAAACATACCCAAATTTGAAATGGTGAATGTACTACCATCCATTAAATCAGGGGGTAATTTCTTATCTCTAGCTTTTGTAGCTAAATCCTTGACAGATTTACTGATATCCGCAACACTCATTTTATCAGCATTTTTTAAAACCGGCACAATTAAACCTTCGTCTACACCAACAGCAACACCAATATTAACAAAATTATTGTATCTGATTTTATCTTCGAACCACTGGGAATTGACACTTGGGTTGATTTTTAACGCAACAGCACATGCTTTAATGATGATATCATTAAAGGAAATTTTGGTTTCTGGTATTGCATTGCATTGTTTTCTAAATGCAATGGTTTCAGACATGTCTAACTCGATATTTAAATAATAGTGCGGGGCGGAAAACTTGGACTCAGACAACCTTTTAGCAATAATCTTTCTCATTTGAGAATGATTTACTTCTGTAAAATTATCATTACTTGTTTTGCTAGCTAATGAAACAACAGTTTCTTGTTTTGTAGCTTCCTTATAATTCTCAATATCAAATTTTACTATTCTTCCATTCTCACCTGAACCTGAAATTGACTTAATGTCTATATTTCTGTCTTTAGCTAATTTTTTGGCAAGCGGAGATATAAATATTCGATTGGATTCATTTTTATTTGAAATGATATCTGGTTTTGAATCTGTCTTTAATATTACTTTTTCTTCAATTAAATTTGATTTTTCATTATTTATTGTAGCCTTGACTTTATTGTCAGGAGTATTTGATTTACTTAAGTAAGACGTTATATCAGTTCCTGATGGCCCAATTATTGCTATCAACGAATCTACTTTTGCTGAGTCACCTTCAGAAAGTCCAATATGTAATAGTGTTCCTGAGTAGAATGATTCAAATTCCATTGTAGCTTTATCGGTTTCAATTTCAGCTAGTATTTCACCTTCATCAATAGTATCTCCCACTTTTTTAAACCAGTTGGCAACTGTTCCTTCCTCCATTGTATCACTTAGTCTTGGCATTGACACAACATAAACATCATCATTTTGAGAGTTTTCTTGTATTTTTTCATTGACGTTTTGAGATTGTCTTTCGTCTTTTTTATTTGACACCTTTTCTTCTGCTTCAATTTCAGGTAAATTATCACCTATAAGCGATTTTATATCCTCTCCAGGACTTCCAATTACAGCTAGTGGGGTGTCTACCTTAGCTGTTTCATTTTCTTGAATTCCAATATATAGTAAAGTTCCTTCGTAAAAAGACTCAAACTCCATGGTAGCTTTATCGGTTTCAATTTCAGCTAAAATATCACCTTCCTTAACTTCATCACCAACTTTTTTAAACCAAGTTGCTAACGTTCCCTCCTCCATAGTGTCGCTCAAACGAGGCATTTTAATCAACTCTGCCATAATCAGATTTTATGTTTTAAAAACGGATAGTTTTGTTGCTCATACACAGAATCATACATAATATTTTTTTCTGGAAATGGTGATTCCTCAGCAAATTTTTCACACTCTTTAACTCTCTCTTTAACTCTCAAATCAATTTCCTCAATTTGTTTTTTACTTGCATACTTCTTTTTTAGAATTAAATCTTTCACTTTATTAATAGGATCTATGTCTTTGTATTCTTGAACCTCATCTTTGGTTCTGTAATGCTGAGCATCACTCATTGAATGGCCTCTATATCTGTATGTTTTCATTTCTAAAAAAGTTGGTCCACCACCACTTCTAGCTCTGTTTATAGCATCATCGACAGATTTAGCAACTTTCTCCGGATCCATACCATCAACAGGTCCTGAAGGCATTTCATATCCTAAGCCTAACTTCCAAATTTCGGTTGTGGTTGAAGTTCTTTCAACGGAGGTTCCCATTGCATAGCCATTGTTTTCACAAATAAATACAACTGGAAGTTTCCAGAGCATAGCCAAATTAAAAGTTTCATGTAAAGATCCTTGTCTTGCAGCACCATCTCCAAAATAGCATAATGTAACAGCATCACTTCCATGATACTTATCTCCAAAGGCAATTCCTGCACCCAGAGGTATTTGACCACCAACTATTCCATGACCACCATAAAATCTATGCTCTTTTGAAAAAATATGCATTGATCCACCAAGACCATTTGATGTACCTGTTGATTTTCCATAAAGCTCAGCCATAACTCTTTTAGGGTCCACACCCATTCCAATTGGTTGAACATGGTTTCTATATGCAGTTATCATCTTATCTTTTGAAAGATCCATTGCATGCAAAGAGCCTGCTAAAACTGCTTCTTGACCATTATAAAGATGAAGAAAGCCTCTTACTTTCTGCTGTATGTACACAGCAGCAAGCTTATCTTCAAATTTTCTCCAAAACAACATGTCCTCGTACCAGGACAAATAAACATCTTTAGTTATTTTCTTCATGAAGCTTTTCTTAGTTTTACAAAAATAAGATATAGATTGTCTAAAGCAAAAAAGACTTACTAAAATATTTTGTTAAATATTTTAGTAT
>MDTD01194309.1_pt1 | contig 18891 bp, 11 predicted proteins | sample 811221 | NCBI WGS metagenome assembly MDTD01 (sample SAMN05326646, study PRJNA326480) | marine metagenome | isolation source: seawater | place: Pacific Ocean: South West | collected 2011 | reverse complement strand
GTCATCCCGAATTGCTGGACTGGCTGGCGATCCAATTCGTTGAGGATGGCTGGGACATTCAACGCCTGGTGAAGCGCATCATGACCAGCCACGCTTACCGCCAGAGTTCCGCTTCCTCGGCCTTGCTTCAGGAACAAGATCCTGAGAACCGTCTCCTGTCTCGCGGTCCCCGTCATCGTCTGGATGCCGAGGTCATCCGAGATCAGGCCCTGAAACTCAGCGGCCTGATGGTATCCCGAATCGGAGGGCGCGGCGTTCGACCCTATCAACCACCCAATATCTGGGAACCGGTGGGATTCGCCTCTAGCAATACCAGGAACTATAAACAGGGAACGGGTGACGATCTCTACCGGAGGAGCCTTTATACCTTCCTGAAGCGTACCGCGCCTCCCCCATTCATGGCAACTTTTGACGGCCCGAACCGGGAGCAGAGTTGTGCCATACGGGGGCGAAGTAATACGCCCATGCAGGCTCTCCAGCTCATGAACGACGTTCAACACGTGGAAGCAGCTCGAGCCCTCGCCCAGCGTATTCTCGTGGAGGGCGGCACAAACCCCGAGGATCGGGTCCGCTGGGCCTGGCGACTGGTGACTGCCCGATACCCCGCTGAGGACGAATCACAAATCGTACTGACCGCCCTTAAAGCTCACAAGGAACGCTACCTGAAAGATCCCGAGGCCGCCGCGAAACTGATTCATTTCGGCGACAGCCAGCCGGAGAATGGGATCCCCCCGGTCCAACTGGCATCTTGGACCCTGGTGGCAAACCTGCTGCTCAATCTCGATGAAGTCGTAAATAAGAACTAAGCCTGTCATGGATCCCGCTTTCGAATATCACCGCCTCCAGTCGCGCCGCCAGTTCTTTGAGGGTGCCGGACTCAAGGTAGGAGGCATCGCCCTCGCCCAGCTCCTTTCGCAAAAAGCCCTCGCTGGGGCTGCCCCTCCGCAAACCGATATCCACCCCGCTCTTCCCGGACTCCCGAACTTCGCTCCCAAGGCAAAGAATCTCATTTACCTGCACATGAACGGAGCACCCGCCCAGCAGGATCTTTTCGACCACAAACCCCAGATGGAGCAATTTTTCGACAAGGAGTTGCCCGAGTCCGTTCGAAATGGCCAGCGCATCACGACAATGACCAGCGGCCAGAAACGTTTTCCGGTTGCTCCAAGCAGGTTTGCGTTTGAGCGCTGTGGTCAATCAGGAATCCTCATGAGTGAACTCGTTCCACACATGAAGGGGATTGCCGACGAGATCACCATGATCAAGTCCGTTCACACCGAGGCGATCAACCACGACCCGGCCTGTACGTTTATCATGACAGGCAGTGAAGTTCCCGGAAAGCCTAGTCTTGGTTCGTGGCTAAGCTATGGCCTTGGAAGCGAAAGCCAGAATCTTCCTGCCTTTGTCGTCTTTACCCCGACCGTAAAAAATCCAAGCCAGGCCCTGTTCACCCGGATGTGGACCAGCGGCTTTCTCCCCTCGAAATACGATGGCGTTAAACTTCGGAGCGCAGGCGACCCTGTGCTCTACGTGAAGAATCCGCCGGGGGTATCACCCGGCGACCGGAGAGCCATGCTCAATGCCCTCGGCCAACTGAACGAAAAATCGTTCCAACGTTTTGGAGATCCCGAGACCCAGACAAGAATCGCCCAGTATGAAATGGCGTTCCGAATGCAGAGCAGCGTCCCCGAACTCACCGACTTGCGGGGAGAAAGCAAGGCGACTCTGGAAATGTATGGCCCCAACGCCCAGAAGCCAGGAACCTTCGCTCATTCCGCGCTCCTCACCCGGCGGCTTATTGAGCGCGGAGTCCGGGTTGTTCAGGTCCTTCACAGAGGCTGGGATCAACATGGCAACCTGCCACGGGAGATCAAGAACCAGTGTCTTGATGTTGACCAGCCAACCGCCGCCCTGATTCGGGATCTGAAAGACCGGGGAATGCTGAAGGACACCCTGGTTGTCTTTGGCGGAGAATTCGGGCGCACCGCCTACTGCCAGGGGAAATTAACCCGGGAGAGCTATGGCCGGGACCATCACCCGCGCAACTTCTGCATGTGGATGGCAGGGGGGGGCATCAAGGCCGGAATGACCTACGGCGAAACTGATGATTTCAGTTATAATGTTGCTGAAAACCCTGTGCACCTCAACGAGCTGAATGCTACCATTCTCCACTGTATGGGCATCGATCACAGCCGCTTTACAGTTCGACACCAAGGCCTTGACCAACGTCTCACCGGCGTTGAACCGGTGGATCCTGTGATGCCGATCGTGGCATGATGCAATTCCGGCTTTGAGGTGCGATGTCCCACCGGTATCAGTTCCTCCAGAACTTACCCTGCAAGATACGTGAAACCCCATCACACATAACATACATCGAGCACCTGGCTCTCGGGCACTCCGCGGAGTCCAATCGAGAATAAACCCTCCTACGACGTGTCGCGACGTAGGAACCCTCCAGAAGCCTGATACCCGGGATATTTCCCCGATTGCGCCATTCAGCTGGTCCGCTATCCTCCTGATAACTTGAAAATCCAAGCAATTCATTTCCTGATCCTCGCCTTCCTGCCAGTGGCAGGTCAGGCAGGACAGTTTGATAAGCTTGCGCCACTTCTGAAAGAGCACTGTATCAAGTGCCATGGAGGGGCGAAGCAACGAGGCGGCCTTGACCTCCGCTCTCTCAAAGGCCTCCTTGAAGGAGGTGACAGTGGCCCGGTTTTCGTCCCCGGACATCCGGAAAAGAGCCGACTGGTTACTCAACTTCGACCCGGGGCCGATCCCCACATGCCCCCAAAAAGTCAGCTCGGCGGCACGGAAATTTCGCAATTCGAGGAATGGGTAATCCACTTTCGCTCACCGGAAGAGACCGATAATGGACCCACCCCGGAGAAAATAGCTGCAACCCTGCCCCCTGATCTCCGGCCGGAGCAGACGATTGATTTTCTCCTCAGGGAGTGGTGGGACGAAAGGAATATTACCCCTGCTCCCTCAATTGACGATGGCGCCTTCCTCCGCAGAATCACACTCGACCTGCTGGGAAGAATCCCCACCGCGGAGGAGCGCGCTCGTTTTCTGGCTGATACACGTCCTGACCGACAGTCGGCCCTCGTTGACGATTTACTCGGCCGTAAGGCTCACGCACGGCATTTCGCTGAAATATTCAATGCAGCTCTGCTCGGCCGATCCGGCTCTAAGGGGAAAAAACGGGCCGACAGGGAAAAGTACTTCCTGCCCTACCTGCGCTGGGTCTTCGAAACCAACCGGCCATGGAACAAGGTGGGGCACGATTTTATTGTAGCTCGTCCCGAAAGGCCTGAGGAGCGGGGCGCTTCATGGTTCCTGTATGAACAGGATAACGACGCCGGGAAGATGGCAACCACGACTGCAACCGCGCTCTTCGGCACGCAGCTTGAATGCGCCCAGTGTCATGACCATCCAGTCGCTCCGGAAATTGAGCAGAAACATTACTGGGGACTGGTCGCCTTCTTTGACCGTACCCGTAACGTCCATACCGGCAACGGGCCGGGACTCGGAGAGCGCGCCGCGGGGGGCTATAACAAGTATGCCAACCTCGAGGGGGAGAGCAGCGAGAGTGAGTTGGTATTCCTGACCGGTCAAACCGTGGTGGAACCAGAGGGCCGGCAGGATAAGGACGACATAAAAAACTACATTGTGAGTCCTCCGGGAGATTGGATTGATCCTCCCAAACCTAAGAAAAGTGGAGAGAAACCGGTACTTACGACCAAGGTGGATAAGGCTCCCCTGCCAAGATTCTCCCGCCGCAGCGAACTTGCCCGCCTCGCCCTCGATGACAATCCAGCCTTCTCAAGAGCCCTCGTCAATCGTCTCTGGTCCCTCCTGATGGGGCGTGGAATTGTTCATCCTGTGGACAAGATGAACTCCGCCCATCCGCCCAGCCACCCGAGATTACTGACATGGCTGGCCAGGGACTTCGCCGAAAACGGATTCGATGTTCGCCGCACATGCCGGGCTATCTTGAACAGCAGGGCCTATTCTCTCTCGACCAATCACCCCGCAGACCTCCCTCCCGGTCCGGAAAGTTTTGCCCGGGGAATTGACAAGCCGCTCCCGGCTGAGCCGCTCTACCGATCGATCCTCGTAGCTCTCGGAAGCGAGGCTCGTGAGGACGGAACGGTCGACCGGGAAACGACCTACCGGGCCGATTTCGTAAAGACCTACCCGGACATCTTCGCGGAAACATTCTCACCTTCCGTCCAACAGGCCATGTTCGCGGCAAATGGGAAAGTCGTTGAAAAAATTCTGAACTCGTCGGACCTTCCTCTTCCCGTTCGTTTGAATGAAATCGGAAACAACGAAGTCATCACCGAAGAACTTTTCCTCGCGGCCCTCGGAAGGCTTCCCGACCGCGAGGAACGTGACCACACCGTTTCATACCTCGAAGCAAGGGCAGACCGTCGACCCTCCGCTATCCGACAGATTCTCTGGGCTCTTTTCAACAGCGCCGAATTCCGCATGAATCACTGATGAGTCGAGCCGAACAGGATTGCGGTAACCCAGAGCACGGCCTCCACCGGAGACGGTTTCTCGAAGGTATGACAGCTGGTGCCATCTCCTCGCTCAGCTGGGCGGGGCTGTTTTCCAACCCCGCTTTTGCCGAAACAGCTAAAAAAACGCAGAAACGTTGCATCCTCCTCTGGCTATGTGGTGGTCCCAGCCAGTTCGAAACTTGGGATCCCAAACCGGGCACCACCACCAGCGGTCCTTTCGGGTCTATCCCAACTTCCATTCCCGGAATCCATTTTAGTGAGCTCATGCCCAAGTGTGCCTCTATCGCTCACAAGACTGCTGTCATTCGCTCCATGAAAACGACTGCCCGCGAACATACGCAGGCCATCAATCTTCTTCAGCGCGGGCACCAGCCCAGGCCACCCTTCACTCGCCCAACTCTTGGCTCCCTGCTGTCGCAGCAACTGGGCCAGCTGGAAAACCCCATTCCGAATTTCATTCTCCTCGATCCCTGCCCTGAAGGCAATGAGTTCAAGGGATTCAAGGCCGGGAACTGGGCAGGATGGCTCGGAGCGCAGTACTCTCCGGTGCGAACGGGCGGACAATTCGGAATCCCTAACGTCGACAAACTTGATTCCATCACGACTGGGGACCATGAGGCCCGGGAAGAATTAAGAAGCTTTTTCAGCAAGAAGTTTGAGAACGATACCCGGAGCGAAGCGGCATCGTCGCACAACGCAGTCTACGACCGGGTCAAGGGCCTCATGAGCTGCGCCCACCTCTTCGACCTGGAGCGTCTTCCGAAAGAAGACCGGGAACGCTACGGACCCGGCACTTTCGGACAGCATGCTCTCCTTGCCCGTAACCTCGTAGAGGAGGGAGCACCCTTCGTCATGGTTGCAAATGGAATGCCTTGGGACTGCCATGTCTTTAACCACGAGATTTACCAGATGGTGGTTCCAGACCTCGACAATATCATCTACCAGCTCCATCGGGACCTTGAGGACCGGGGAATGTTGGAGGATACTCTGGTGATCGCGATGGGTGAATTCGGGCGTACCCCGTGGCTCAATGCAGCACGGGGCAGAGACCACTACCCTAATGCGTGGAGCCTGACCATGTTCGGAAGTGGAATCGCGCAAGGAGCAGTGGTGGGAGAGACTGACAAACTCGGATTCGATGTCAAAGGGGAGGCCTTCAACGAGCAGAACCTGTTTGCAACAATCTTTGCTGCACTCGGGATCAATCCTCATGGGCAGTTCAAGATCCCAACCCTTCCCAATTTCCACTACGTGGAAGATCAGGCAGAACCAATCAGGGAGGTCCTAGCGTGAAGATCGAATTCACCAAGGGCTCCACCTTCAAGCTGCCCACGCACTGCCTTTCCCTGACGCGGGGGGAAAACGACAACTTCTACGCAGCATGCTTCGACGGAGGAATCTATTCCCTGCCCCGGATTCGCTGGGGTAAACCTGAGAAGCTTGCACTGCACGACAATTATGCCTCTGGAGTGAACTGGTCTCCAACGAATCGACAGCTGGTTTCCGCAGGCTATGACGGACGCCTGCTTTGGATTAATCCGGAGACGAAAAAGACGACTCGTGAAATCAAGGCCCACGACTTCTGGTCTTGGCAGAGCGCCATTTCCCCGGACGGCAAGTTCGTTGCCTCCTCCACAGGTCAATATCTCTGCGGTGGTTACAAATACGAGCCCGCCCCGGAAAAGGAACCATCGATCCGGGTTTACGAGGTGAATACCGGCCGGGAGGCTCACCACTTCGCTCATGTGCCCCCGGTCGAGTCCGTGGCATTCAGTAATGACGGAAAATTCCTCGCGGCAGGGAACCTCATGGGCGAAGTTCGAATCTGGAGCCTCGAGACCAACAAGGAGGTTGCCCGCATAGAAACGGATAATTTCACCGGGTGGGGCATCATCAAGGGCCACTACTTTACCGGCGGCATTTTCTCACTCGCGTTTTCACCGGATGATTCCGAGTTACTTCTGGCCGGCATGGGCAGTACCCGTGATCCCGCGGCTGGAAACGGAAAGCAATTATGGGAACGCTGGAAATGGCAAGATGGAGCAGTGGCCCGAACTGGCAGTGCTAATGACAGTGAGATTGGACAGGGCCTGATGGAGACCATCGCAATTCACCCCGGAGGAAAAATCTTCGCGATGGCTGGAAGGTTATTCAAGGGTCAATGGAACACCGCGATCTTCGACCTTGTCACCGGGTCACTGCTTGGTGCGACTGACACGAAGATGCGAGTAAGCAAGGCTGTCTGGAACGAAGATGGGAGTCAGCTTTATCTCGGAGGAAGCTCAGGACAGCCCAAGGAGCTTAAGGATATCGAGAAGTCCGACTGGGGGAAGGTCAAGGTCCTCAAGGTCAAGGTAAGCTGACTTGTTTCATCAGTCCTCCATTGCATCGTGCTGACAGGGAGCTAAGCTAAAAAGGATGTTCCGTAGCCCACCGGTCCTCCAACTGGTCACCGTTGTCCTGGGGACAGGTGGGCTTTTTGCTGAGGTCGATTTCAATCGGGATATCCGGCCGATTCTCTCGGACCACTGTTTCGCCTGTCACGGACCCGACGAGCACGACCGCAAGGGCAAGCTGAGGCTTGATACTGCCGAAGGAGCCCTCAAGGGTGGCGACATCGGCGATGCCCTCGTGCCCGGAAAACCGGACGAGAGTGAGATCATTCACCGTATTTTCAGCCCGGACCCGGACGAGATCATGCCTCCGCCAGAGTCGCACAAGGGACTCAGCCCCGGGCAGCAGGAACTGCTACGACAATGGATCGCGCAAGGGGGTGCCTACGCCGAGCCATGGTCCTATCAGCCCCCGGAGGAGCATCCTGTTCCTCCAGCCCGGATTACGGGGTGGCCTGCAAACTGGATCGACAACTTCATTCTGGACCGGCTCCACCAGGAGGGTCTGAAGCCTTCCCCGGACACCGATCCAGTCACCCTCGTGCGACGCCTTCACTTTGACCTCATCGGTCTTCCTCCCTCCCCGAAGGAAGTCGGACGCTTCCTGAAAGAATGGAAGGAAGATCCGTCTGCCTGTCTGGAGAAGAGCATCAAGGCTCTTCTGTCCTCTCCTCATTTCGGTGAGCGCATGGCGATGTACTGGCTCGACCTCGTTCGCTACGCCGACACATGCGGATATCATGGAGACCAGGACCATAGTATTTCTCCCTACCGTGATTACGTGATTGATGCCTTCAACGAGAATCTTCCCTTCGATCAATTCACACGCGAGCAACTGGCGGGAGATCTACTCGACTCCCCAACCATCGACCAGAGAATCGCAACCGGTTACAACCGACTTCTCCAGACCTCCCACGAGGGCGGCGTGCAGACCAAGGAATATCTTGCCATCTACTTCGCGGACCGCGTACGCAATCTCTCCAATGTCTGGATGGGAGCAACCGTAGGCTGTGCGCAATGCCACGACCACAAATACGATCCATACACCGCCCGTGACTTTTACGCGCTGGGAGCTTTTTTTGCGGATATCGATGAAGCCCAGCATTTCCGGGTCGGGACGAACGACCTGCCAACCAGACGTCCCCCTGAGATCGATGTTCATTCAAAGCGGGAGCGTATACGCCTCGCGCAACTCGAAAGCAAACTGGATACCGGGACCTTTGCCTCCAAGCAGGAGCAGGAATCCCTCGAGGTGGAACTTGCAGCACTTAAGAAAAAGCGACGGAGGACCATGATTACAGTTGCTACCAAGCCACGGGTCATTCGCATCCTGCCCCGGGGAGACTGGCTCGACGACAGCGGCCCGGTAGTAGAACCCGCGTTCCCAGCGTTTCTCGGGAAACCCGGAAAGCCCGCAAAGGGAGGCCGGCTGACTCGTCTTGACCTCGCAAACTGGCTGACTGACCCGGCGACGGGGACCGGGGGACTGACCGCCCGAGTCATGGTCAACCGGCTCTGGTACCTCGTATTCGGGTCCGGGATTTCCAAGCGTCTCGATGACTTCGGCGGACAGGGAGAGGCCCCGGTCCATCCGGAGTTGCTGGATAATCTCGCTATGGAGTTCTACAGGTCCGGTTGGGACATCAAGCATATGATGGCACTCCTCGTAAGCAGCCGGGCTTACAGGCAAAGCTCTCTCGAAACGGCGGATCTGCGGGAACGCGACCCCTACAACCGACTCCTCGCAAGGCAGTCACGCTATCGCCTTCCTGCCGAGACCATCCGCGACAACGCGCTGGCAATCTCAGGACTCCTCCGAACAAGCTACGGTGGAGCAAGTGCCAAGCCATATCAGCCACTGGGATACTACAAGCACCTCAATTTTCCGGGCCGAAAATATTCTCATCACGCTGATGATCGACAGTGGCGCCGTGGAGTCTACGTCCATTGGCAAAGACAGTTTCTTCATCCCATGCTGCGCGCCTTCGATGCCCCAACCCGGGAAGAATGCACTGCGGAGCGCCCCCGCTCCAATACCCCTATTGCCGCCATGACTCTACTCAATGACCCATCTTTCGTTGAGGCTGCCCGGGTTTTTGCTGCACGTGTTCTTTCCGAGGCCGGCCCGAGCATCGACGCTCGTCTCGAGTTTATCTACCACGAGGCCCTTTCTCGAACCCCAGATGAAAAGGAACGCCAGATCATGAAAAAGCTCGTCTCGCTCGCGAGGGAGGAATTTCAGTCCGACCCCGCAGGAGCAAGGAAACTGCTGTCAACAGGAGCGGCACCGGTCGAGGAGAATCTGGATATGGTCCAGCATGCCGCGTGGACCACCGCAGCCCGGGCAATCCTGAATCTTTCTGAAACCTATACCCGGAACTGAGTAATTTCTCCTTTCTTCCCACAGACCTATGACGACCACTGAACGGCTTGGAAACTACGTGAATCGCCGATCGTTCTTGGGTTCAGCAGGTTTCGGCGTGGGATCTGCAGCGCTTCTCTCCCTGCTCGGTCGTGATGCCCTCGGAAATACGATTGACACCTCCTACGATGGAATTGCGGGCCTACCACACCATGACGCCAAGATCAAAAGGGTCATTTTCCTGACCATGGCCGGAGGCCCCTCGCATCTGGAGACCTTTGATTACAAGCCGAAGCTGAACGAACTCAACGGCAAACCGATGCCCGAATCCTTCACCAAGGGTCAGCCCATCGCACAGCTGCAGGGCCAGCATCTCAAGGTCCAGGGTCACCTCACGAAATTCCAGGAGTTTGGAAAAGGACAGTTCATCTCCGATTTTCTTCCCTACCATCGAAAGATGGCTGACCAGATCTGTGTCGTGAAATCCATGCTTACCGAGCAGATCAATCATGACCCTGCCCATACCTTCATGAACACCGGGTCGGCCATCAGCGGCCGCCCCTCCATGGGGGCGTGGATCAACTATGGTCTCGGTAGCGACAGTGAGGACCTTCCCGGGTTCGTGGTCATGACGAGCGTGGGTGGGCGCAACCCTCAGCCAATAGCCGCTCGGCAGTGGGGTACGGGCTTTCTCCCGAGCCGCCATCAGGGAGTCGAATTCAACAGCACCGGGGACCCCGTCCATTATGTCACCCGCCCTGCCGGAATCACGGAGGGGCACCAGCAAGCCCTCGTTCAGTCAATCCAACAACTCGACAGCCGGCGCAACGAGGTGGTCGATAACCCGGAGATCAAAGCCCGTATTGCGGCATACGAAATGGCTTTCCGTATGCAGGCGAGTGTCCCCGAGCTGACTGACGTATCAGACGAACCTCAGCATATTCTTGACATGTACGGTGCGAAACCGGGTGATGGATCTTTCGCGTCTAACTGCCTGCTGGCTCGCAGACTTGCTGAAAAGGGAGTTCGTTTCATCCAGCTCTATCACCGGGGATGGGATCACCACGGAGGGCTGGTGAAATACATGAATACATGCTGCGGACTCACCGACAAACCAACCTGGGCACTGCTAACGGACCTGAAGCAGCGCGGAATGCTGGAGGAAACCCTGATCGTCTGGGGTGGGGAATTCGGAAGGACCCCCATGTTCCAGGGAAAGGGGGGAGCCGGACGGGACCACCATATGAAAGGATTCTCCATGTGGCTCGCTGGTGGGGGGATCCAGGGCGGAACTGCCTACGGTGAAACCGACGAACTTGGCTACGCTTCAGTGAAGGACGTTGTTCATGTGCGTGACCTTCACGCCACCATGCTTTATCTGCTCGGAATTGATCATAACCAGTTTTCCGTGAAATTCCAGGGATTGGACATGCGTCTCACCGGGGTGGAGCCCGCAAGGGTGGTGCAGGGAGTTTTGAGCTAGGAGGAGCTCTCTTTGCCTGTAATTGGGGCTGGATTTGGCATCGCTACCACGAAAACAGGACCCACTGGGAAAACCCCGTTCTTGCGCACTCCCCCCACCCTCGTTACTGAATAGGTGTCATGCGCTTAACCATCACTGCGCTTATTTTCCTAGGCTCCCTGCCTGCACTGACTGCTCCCCTGTCCTACAACAGGGACGTGAGGCCCATTCTCGCTGAAAATTGTTTCTCGTGCCACGGTCCGGACAAGAATGCCCGCGAGGCCAAGCTGAGACTGGACGTCAGGGAGGACGCCCTCGCCTCTGGGGCACTCGTCCCCGGGGACCCGGGTGAATCAGAAATCATTCATCGGCTCTACACTGAAGATGCCGAGGAAATCATGCCTCCCCCGGAGTCCCACCGGGTGCTTACCTCCGCCCAGAAAAAGATCCTGTCGGACTGGGTGAAACAGGGAGCAGAGTATGAGCCCCACTGGGCCTACATAGTTCCCCGGAGACCGAAGGTTCCCGGGATGGGAGCCTCCCACCCTATCGACAACTTTATCCTCGCGGGGATGCCCAAGGGTAGTCGCAAGCTATCGCCGCGTGCGAACATGGAGACTCTCAGAAAAAGAATTTCCCTCGACCTCACGGGCCTGCCCGCATCATTTCATGATACCCAGAATGCGGATGTCCGCTCCTCTATCGACCATTACCTCTCCTCTCCTCATTTCGGAGAACGCATGGCAGTCATGTGGCTCGATCTGGCACGCTACGCCGATAGCCACGGCTACCACAGCGACAAGACCTGGAGCATGACGCCCTACCGGGACTACGTCATCCGCGCCTTCAATCGTAACAAGCCCTACGATACCTTCATCGTGGAACAGCTGGCAGGGGATCTTCTCGATAAGCCCACCATCGAACAATACGTCGCCACGGGATTCAACCGGGTGAATCAGCTATCCGAGGAAGGAGGCATTCAGGATGCCGAATACATAGCGAAGTATTATGCCGAGAGAGTACGGACAACCTCGGTCGCCTTCCTTGGATCAACGATGGGATGCTCGGAGTGTCATGATCATAAGTTCGATCCCTTTACCGCGAAGGACTTCTATTCCATGGAAGCCTTCTTCTCGGACATCTATGAGAAGGGAGCCTACAATGGGGATGGCCGCTACAATTCCGGGGCCGACATCAAGAAATACCCTGGCTTCAAACTGGACAAGTGGGGTCCTGCCCTCGACGTCCCCGAAGCGGCGGATAAGGATGAGCTGACGCGGATCGAGAATGAAAAGCGAGTGCTCGAAAAGGAACTGGAGGCGACCGCGCCCGGACTGGAGAAGGAGTTCCTCGCGTGGATCAGGGATTTGCGAGCAAAGATTTCAGCCAGCAAACCTAAGGACATCGCCATCCTGGATGACAGCGAGCTTCCCCTCGGGAGCGTCCAGACGGTAACCGACAATGTGCATTCAGGAAAAATCGCCCGCCGTCAGGCGAGTGCAGGGCTCGTCCAGCACATCGTGGATGCCAGTAGCAAACCGATCACTCTCGGCAATGGCGAGCAACTTTTTGCCTATGTCTGGCTGGATCCCAAAAATCCTCCCCGCCAGATCATGCTGCAGTTCAATGCAAACAATACGTGGGAGCACCGGGCGTGGTGGGGCGAGGACCTCATTCCCTACGGTAAGGGAAGCAACGGGCCGAATCACCATCGAGGCGGCGACCTTCCCCCGACGGGCAAGTGGGTCCGGATCGAGATATCTGCCGAGAAGGTTGGACTTCCAGCCGGAACGAAGGTTTCCCAGCTGGCATACACACAACATGGAGGCACCGTCCTTTGGGACCTCTCAGGGCGTGCAACCAGTGATGCCAGTGCCGCGCTTGCGGGTGTTCCAGATAACCTTCGGAAGCATTTGCTCGAAGCAGGGAACAGCAACCTCGATGCAAAGCTTCGTGGGCCACTGCTGGACCATTTCCGGACGATCGCGCCTTCCCTGCAGCCGGTTCGAGACAAGATCGCCAAGCTGGATCAACAGGCTAAGGGTTCCATGGGATCCACCCGCATGACTCTCGTCACCCTTTCCACGAATCCACGCGAGATCCGGATCCTGCCTAGAGGAGACTGGATGGACCGGTCCGGTCCGGTCGTTGAGCCGGCGCTGCCAGCTTTTCTTACCAGCGAAAGCCAACAATCAAAGCCCGATCAGGGACGGCTGACGCGGCTCGATCTGGCACAATGGATATCTTCCAAGGATAACCCACTCACCGCCCGGGCCTTTGTCAACCGGGTATGGGCTCTGTTCCTGGGCACTGGTTTGTCGCGCGACCTGCAGGACCTCGGAAATCAGGGCCAGTGGCCCACTCATCCGGAGCTGCTTGACTGGCTGGCGGTCGAGTTCATGGAGAGCGACTGGGATATCAAGCACCTTGTCAAATTGATCCTCACCTCCGAAACCTACCAGCAATCCTCCAACGCTCCCCGGGACCTGACAGGATCTGATCCCTACAACAGCCTCTATGCGAGGCAGAATGCCCGCCGATTGCCTGCAGAATTTATCCGCGACAATGCCCTCGCAGTGTCGGGCCTGCTGAATCCAACGATTGGCGGTGCAAGCGCCCGACCCTACCAGCCGGCGGGCTACTACCGTGAACTGAACTTTCCAAAGAGGACCTATAAGCAGCATAACGACCAGAATCAGTATCGCCGCGGGGTCTACATGCATTGGCAGCGAAGCTTCCTGCATCCCATGCTCGTTGCATTTGATGCTCCCCCAAGGGAGGAATGTACTGCAAGCCGGGAAAGCTCCAACACCCCACAGCAAGCTCTTAATCTTCTCAATGATCCCACCTTCGTAGAGGCCGCCCGCGTCCTTGCCGAGAATCTCACGGGCGACAGCCGACCCTTTGAGGAGCGGCTGGCTCTTGGCTTCCAGAAACTCCTCCAGCGAAAGCCTCATCCGGAGGAAAGCAAAATCCTCAAGGCCCTCTACGACCGACAGCTCAAGCGTTACATACAAAGCCCGCAGGAAGCCAATGAGCTGCTGAAAGTCGGACTGCATCCCGCAGGAAAAGAGGCCAATCCCATGGACCTGGCGGCCTTTACTTCGGTCACCAGAGCCCTTCTCAACCTGCACGAGACAATTACAAGATACTAGAGGAACCCCCATCATTCTCTCTGTCATGAACGAACAGCTTATAAATGCGATTAACCGACGGACCTTTCTCAAGGGCTCATCCTACTCCGTTGGCAGTGCCGCACTCGCTTATCTTCTGAGTCAGGAGACACAGGCTGCTCCCCAGTGGAGGGGTGTCCTGGATGAGAAACTACACTTCGCGCCGAAAGCCAAAAGAGTCATTCATCTCTGCATGGCAGGCGGCCCCTCCCATCTTGAGACCCTGGACCACAAACCGGAACTGGCCCGGCTCAGCGGAAAGCCCATGCCGGAATCCTTCACCAAGGGACAGCAACTCGCACAACTTCAGGGAAGCCGTAACAAACTGAAATGTCTTGGCCCACAACATGAATTCAAACCTTATGGTGAATGCGGGAGGCTCATGTCCTCTGCCTTCCCCAACATCGGATCGATCGCGGATGACATCGCAGTAATCAATTCGATGTCTACTGAGCAGATAAACCATGACCCTGCTCACACCTTCATGAATACTGGGTCGGTGATCCCAGGTCGACCCTCCATGGGGTCATGGCTTCTATACGGACTTGGGGCAGACACCGATGAGCTTCCCGGGTTTGTCGTGATGACCTCGTCCGGAGGCGGACAGGACCAGCCCATTGCCGCTCGGCAGTGGCACAGTGGATTCCTTCCTTCGCGATTCCAAGGTGTCAAATTCAACTCCAAGGGAGACCCTGTTCACTACGTCAATAACCCCGCTGGCGTATCACGGGATAACCAGGGGGATCTCCTGAACACCATAAACGGACTCAACAACCTGCTCGGCCAGAGGCAGAATGATCCCGAGATTGCCACCAGAATCGCCCAGTATGAAATGGCCTTCAAGATGCAGGCCTCGGTCCCGGACCTTGTCGACGTGTCCAAGGAGCCCAAGCACGTCTTCGACCTTTACGGAGCCAAGCCCGGGGACGGATCATTCGCCTCCAACTGCCTCGTTGCTCGACGTCTTGCCGAACGCGGCGTTCGCTTTATCCAGCTCTACCACCGCGGATGGGACCATCACGGCAACGTCAAGGGCGCAATCAACACCGTCGCCGGTCATATTGACAAGGCCACCGCAGCGCTCGTCAAGGACCTCAAGGAGCGTGGACTTCTGGAGGACACCCTCATTATCTGGGGGGGAGAGTTCGGGCGCACCCCGATGGCGCAGGGCAGTGGCCGGGATCACCACATTCAGGCCTTCTCGATCTGGATGGCTGGTGCCGGTATCAAGGGTGGTGCCAGCTGGGGCGCGACGGACGAGCTTGGTTACGCGGTCGCCAAGGATCACGTCTCCGTTCATGATCTCCATGCCACAATGCTGAGGCAGCTTGGGATCGACCACGAGCGGCTGACTTACCGTTTCCAAGGACTGGACTTCCGTCTCACCGGAGTTGAGAAGGCACGAGTCGTCGAGGAAGTTCTGGCCTGAGACGGCTGCACTGGACTACGCCTGTCACTGAGACAAGGAAGCCAATGGAAGCGCTTCCGTCCTGGACCTCTCTCACCGGACCGCTCCACTCCTACCAGCCAGCTCCCCTTGTCAGAGTCCTGATCCGACAGACATGGAAGTCGGCCGTCATGTAGAGGGTCGACCCGTCGTCACCCCAGTTACAGTTAGCAGTACGCTGACCGGTCAGGATATGCCCGAGGAGCTTTCCCTCCGGCGAAATAACAAGCACTCCTCCCGGTCCGGTGGTCCAGATAACGCCATCCTTATCCACCTTCATTCCGTCGGGAGCCCCCGGATACTTCCGGGCCAAGGTGGAGCAGTCGAAGAGCACTTTCTGGGGCCCCAGGGTTCCATCCGCCTTGATATCCCATGAAAATATATAGGGCTTCGGTCCATGCGACTGGGCGACATAAAGTTTCTTCTCATCTGGCGAGAGAGCAATCCCATTAGGGCGGTCACACTCCTTGGAAAGAAGGGTCACCTCGCCGCTCTTTTCAATCCTGTAAACTCCGAACCACTCGGTTTCGCGCCGGGGATCCCTCTCTCTTTTCGGAAGCCCGTAGGGAGGATCCGTAAAATAAATAGCGCCAGTGGAATGAATCGCGAGGTCATTCGGGCTGTTGAACCTTTTCCCATTGTATCTGTCGGCAAGGGTCACTTTTCCACCTTCCGGGGTCAGCATCGCAACCCTCCTGTCCCCATGCTCACACGAGATGAGACGACCCTTGGCATCGAAGGAAAGACCATTGGACCCCGGCTCTGGATATCCCGCGGTAACCCCCGTGTATCCTGACGGGGTCATGAAAACCGAGTGGCCTTCCTTGTCCTCTGACCACTGGTAAATCGTGTTCGCGGGAACGTCGGACCAGAGAAGTCGTTGGTTTTTCCTGTCCCAGACAGGCCCCTCGGACCAGACAAACCCGGAGGCAAGGACTTCAATCTCAGCATCCTTCGCAATAAGTTTATCAAAGGCCGGATCGTGCCGGACGACTGATCCGATCTTGGGACGCTCAGCCCAGAGAACCGTGGAGCTCAGGACCATCACGACAATCAGGAGGATGGGTTGTTTCATCATATTGGGTATGTTTTCAGATGGATGCCGTTTGCCCTTCCAAGGGCGTCCTAGTTGATCTCCCGCTTCGGGAAGATTCCCCTCGGCGCACGAAAGTACTGTGGCCAATCGATCCAAGTTGCCTCCGTGGTGAAAAACTCTCTCTCCACGATATACCATCGGCCTCTCTTATAGCGCAGGAGGACCCACAGCACTTCATCTGCCTCCTCAATCCACTCCTCAAACATGGTGCCCGCGTAATTGATCCTCTTGCCCTCCATCGTCAGGGGAAGGGCGTCCACAAAGGCCCAGTCCTTTTCCATCATGATATGGTTGATGCGAAACTTCACCTTCTGGTGCACCGCATCTTCCACCGGATCAGCCACTGCGGCCATAATCTCGCGGAACGCCTTACTCTCCTTTCCCGGCACCACTGGAGCGGCCCCAACCACGGTAACCATTGTGAGTAGACAAAAGAAATATCGCATCGTGAGCATTCGTATCTTTTCCCGGCTCCTACCGCAAGAACAGCATTCCAGCAGAGGCTGTGCCTTCAGGAGACGGATTACTGCCCGAATCCAGCTCCCCCTCCTGACTTGGCAGGATGTTCTCTAAATCCAAGGCTTGCAGAGGGCCCACGATTTTCCATCAATTACGGAACATGAAACGCACACTTTTCCGGCTCCTGGTCAGCTTCCTCCTCTTTTCCAAGGTCTTGGCTTACGCAGGGACTACGAAAGTGTATCTCGGAACACAGGGAAGAGGTGAGAGCAAGGGCATCTACCTCTGTGATCTTAATACTGAGACGGGCCAACTCTCAGAACCGAAGCTTGCCGCCGAAATATCCGGGGCGGGATTTCTCGCCCTGCATCCCAACGGGAAATATCTCTACTCAACCGCAAGAGGCGATGGAAATCAGGTTGCGGCCTTTCAAATTGCAGAAGATTACCTGCTCAAGCCTATTAACCTTCAGCCTTCAGAGGGCACAGGACCCTGCCATGTTTCGGTGGACACTACAGGAACATGCCTCATGGTTGCCAACTACGGAAGTGGCAGTGTTGCTGCCTTGAGAATCGACGAAGATGGATCTCTCGTAAAGTCCGCGTCCGCCCACCAGCACGAGGGCTCCAGTATCAATCCCAAGCGCCAGAAAGGACCCCACGCCCACTCAATCTACCCAGGCCCCGATAATGAGTTCGCCTACTCCCCGGACCTGGGAATCGATCAGGTCATAATTTACAGATTAAACGCAGCAACCGGAACTCTTGAAAGAACGGGCGCCGCTCCCACGACCCCTGGCGCTGGACCACGCCACATGAAATTCAGCAGGGATGGGCGGTATGCATACGTGCTCACCGAACTGCACCTGACCGTCGCGGTATACGACAGGAACCCTGAAAACGGGCTTCTTGGTCGGGCCAAGCAAGAGGTCCGCTCTCTCCCCGGGGACGTCCACCTCGAAGGAATGAGCTGCTCCGAAATCAGGGTTCACCCGAACGGGAATTTTCTCTACGCAGCCAACCGGGACGTCAAGGGGTCGGGCCGGGACTCCATCTCTGTTTTCAAGATTCTCGAGGAAGGCCGGATACAGAGGATTCAGACCATCCCGGCAAAGGTAGAGATTCCCCGCAACATTGGTGTCGCCCCTGACGGTCGCTGGCTGCTTGTTGCGGGACAAAGATCGGGGAACGTCCCTGTCTTTCGCATCAGGGACGATGGCACCTTGATGGAAACCGGCAACGAGGTGAAAGTCGCCAATGCGATGTGCGTGGAATTCCTGAAGCCGGCGCGATAATTCCACTAGGTAGAGATCCTCTGATTTTCTTGTTCCAGAGACCTGCTGATCCACATAAGGTCTCCCGGATTCTGCGTCTTAAGTATCTCCCATGAAGCACATGCCCCTTGCTCTTACCCTTGCGCTCGCGGTAGCTGCCTTTGCTGCACCGCTGATTTCCCCGCGTGAGAATGCCCGCCGCCTTGAGGTTCTCTTTTTCGGTGCTCCCACGAAAAACCACCCGGGACACGATCCGATCACTCGCTACCGCGTGCTCAAAAAACACCTGGGCGACGATGGAATCAACCTGACCTACCTCGAACAACCTTCCGAGGCTCTTGACCCCCGCACCCTGGCTCAGTTCGACGCGGTCCTTATGTATGGGAACTGGGCCCAGCGCGGTCCGATGCCCCCCGAACAGGAGAAGGCTCTGGTTGATTTCGTCGAAAGAGGTGGTGGTTTTCTTCCTATTCACTCTGCCTCCGCATGCTACGGAAAATCAGAGGCGTTCGTCAAACTGGTCGGGGGAGTCTTCAAGTCACACGGCGGCACCGAATTTTCCCCCCGGACCGTCAACTCTACCCATGAAATCACGAAGGGCTATAATGGCTTCACTGCGTGGGATGAAACCTATGTTCATGAACGACATGGCTCCGATCGAACCATCCTTCAGGAGAGGGATGGAGAGCCTTGGACTTGG
>MDTD01090591.1_pt1 | contig 18891 bp, 14 predicted proteins | sample 811221 | NCBI WGS metagenome assembly MDTD01 (sample SAMN05326646, study PRJNA326480) | marine metagenome | isolation source: seawater | place: Pacific Ocean: South West | collected 2011 | reverse complement strand
TGAGTCATATGATCTCTATGCATTTCAATTAATACTGGTGAAGGCCTTCCATTTTTAAGTGAATGAAAAGCTCTCTTCATTAAAGGCACTATTCTGTTTGAGTCATTAATTGATTTAGACCATTTAGTGATATCAGTAAAATTCTTTGATGAAATAAAAGATGGGCTGACATCAGAATTAATAAGAGGTATTCCGTCTGGAATAAACATAATTGGAACAGAATCTGCAAATGCTTGAGCTATCCCTCCATAAGAATTTTCAGCTCCTGGGCCACCTTGGCACACAAAAACACCAAATTTTTTACCCATCATTGTTCTGCTGTAACCATCAGCAGCCATTATGCCGCCCCTTTCTTGCCTAAACATGATAGGTCTTATGCCTTCTTTTGCAACTGCTTCAATTAATGGGTTATTTGGAAAACATGCAATCCAATCTACGCCCTCTTTTTTTAAAATTTTTGATATAGCACTATATCCATTCATATAATTTCCTTAACTCTCATTTGAACTAGTTTAATATTTTTTTTATATATACGATAATATTTTTAAATTTTGTTAGTATAATTATTAACGTGTTGATAAGATTTTTGGAGAATTAATGAGCCTTAAAACTTTTAAAAACTATTTTTATTATGACATTAATGAAATATTAACAAGTCGTGAAATAAATAACCTTCCATATACAATAAGAATATTGTTAGAAAATATGGCACGCGTCAAAGATTTCGGGTTAGGTACTCAAACTGATATTGATAATGTTTCTAAATGGTCTTCTAAATCTATTAGTAAAAAGGAAATACCTTTCTTGCCCTCTCGAGTTGTACTGCAAGACTTTACTGGAGTGCCTGCAGTAGTTGATTTGGCAACAATGAGGGATGCTGCAAAAGAACTTGGTTTTGATCCAAAAAAAGTAAACCCTCTTGTAAGATCTGATTTAGTTATTGATCATTCTGTTCAAGTTGATTTTTACAAGTCTGAAAAGGCATTGCAAAAAAATACAGAATTAGAATTCAAAAGAAATATTGAAAGATACAAATTTTTAAAGTGGGGGCAACAAGCATTTGATAATTTTAGAATTATCCCACCTGGTGTAGGTATTGTGCACCAAGTAAATTTAGAATATTTGGCACCAGGAATTTTAGAATTGAATAATGAAGGAAAAAATATCCTTTATCCTGACACATGCATAGGAACAGACTCGCATACAACAATGATTAATGGCTTGGGCGTTTTAGGTTGGGGTGTAGGTGGGATTGAAGCTGAAGCAGTTATGTTAGGACAGCCTTACTACATGAAACTTCCTGAGGTTATTGGAGTAAAATTGTTTGGCAAGTTAAATGAAGGCACAACAGCTACAGATCTTGTACTTTCAATTACACAAGTCTTAAGGGAATTTGGAGTTGTAGAAAAATTTGTGGAATTTTTTGGTAGTGGTTTAACTGAGATGTCTTTGCAGGACAGAGCAACAATTGCTAATATGGCTCCAGAATATGGAGCTACGTGTGGGTTTTTCCCAGTTGATGATGAAACTTTTAGTTATCTCATTAATTCTGGAAGAGAAAAAAACAAAGTTAAGCTTGCCAGAGAATATTCTCATAAACAAAATATTTTTCACAATGAAGAAAATGAACCTGATTACAATCATGTAATTGAATTTGATCTTGGAAGTGTAAAATCAAGCTTGTCTGGACCAAAAAGACCACAAGATAAAATATTTCTTAATGATGTTAAGAATGTGTTTAATAAAGAATTTGAAGATTTAGATAATAATCCAGAAAGCTTAAGTGATGGATCAGTTGTTGTTGCAGCTATAACAAGTTGTACTAATACATCAAACCCCTCTGTAATGATTGGTGCAGGTCTATTGGCAGAAAAATTACATAATAAAGGTCTATACCCTAAATCATGGGTAAAAACATCAATGGCACCTGGGTCAAGAGTTGTAACAAGTTATTTAGAAAAATCAGGACTTGACCTATATTTGAATAATTTAGGTTTTAATACGGTTGGTTTCGGATGTACTACATGTATAGGTAATTCAGGTCCTCTTGATCAAGATATTTCTGAAGAAATAGAGAATTCTAACTTGGTTGTTGCAAGTGTATTAAGTGGAAATAGAAATTTTGAAGGAAGAATACACCCTCTTGTAAAAGCAAATTTCTTAGCCTCCCCTCTGCTGGTTATTGCTTACTCAATTACGGGTACAATAGACATTGATTTAACTTGTGATCCTTTAGGCAAAGATAAAAACGGTAAAGAAGTTTTTCTTTCTGATGTATGGCCGTCATCTAAAGAAATACAAGACAAAATTGATAATTCTATAAATTCTGAGATGTACAATGAGCAATATTCTAAAGCTATTGTGGGTAACATAGAGTGGAATAAGCTTTCTTCTGATAAAGGAGAAAATTATAATTGGGATAGTGAATCAACTTATATACAGAAAGCCCCATTTTTTGACGATTTTTCAAAAGAAGTAGATTCTCCAAAGCCTATTAAAAATGCAAGACTGTTATGTCTATTAGGTGATTCAGTAACCACAGACCATATTTCACCAGCAGGCTCAATTCCTGAATTTGCACCTTCAGGGCAATTTTTAATATCTAATGATGTACCAAGATTTCAATTTAATTCTTATGGATCCAGAAGAGGAAATCATAACATTATGGCTAGAGGCACTTTTGGGAACATCAGATTACGAAATAAATTAGTTCCTGATTCTGAAGGCGATTGGACTATTTACCATCCTGAAAATAAAAAAATGAGAATATTTGAAGCATCAGAAAAATATAAATCTGATAACACTCCTTTAATCGTTATTGCAGGAAAAGAATACGGAACAGGTTCTTCTCGAGATTGGGCAGCAAAAGGTCCTAATCTATTAGGAGTAAAAGTTGTAATCGCACATAGTTACGAAAGGATTCACAGAAGCAATTTGATTGGTATGGGAGTAATGCCTACTGAATTTATGGATGGCGATTCGTTTGAGTCTTTAGGATTAAATGGATCGGAAAAATTTTCATTTGAAGAAGTTAATGACTTTACAAGACCCATGGCAATAATAAAAGTAAATGCTAGAAGAGATGATAATTTTGAAGTAAATTTTAATGTGAAATTAAGAATTGATACTGAGGTAGAAAAAAAATATCATTTAAATGGAGGAGTTTTGCAATTTGTACTCAGAAATATGTTTCAAAATAGCTAATTTATCTCGTTCAGATACTTTTCTAAACTCTTTTCTTTAAATACAAAACCACTTTTCAATAGTTTTTCTGGGAATACAGGGTAATCATTTAACAAAATTTCTCTAGAGTATGTATTTGTTGAAAGTATAATAAAAATTTTAGGTACTCTTATGAAATTAAATGAATTGTTACTTGAAGAAAAAATTCTTAAAATTTCTTTACAAGATAATAAACTTGGATTTGTTACATTTACAGCGCCTTCAATTTGATTAGATTCAATAATAAAATCTATTGATTGATTTATATCGTTAATTGACACCCAAGGCCATCTCTGTCTGCCATTTCCAAAACTAGAAATCTTCATATATTTGGATATATTTGATAAAACTTTAAAGTAAAAACTTTGAGATGAAATTACTTGACCAAGACGCAAATTAATGATTTTTGTTTTGTCATTACTATAAAATTTTGATGCTTCTTCCCATTCAAGTGCTAATTGAGCAAGGAAACCTCGATTAAATTTACTTGATTCTGTAATTCTTTTCTGTGATGGCTTGTAAATACCTGTGGCTGATGCAGTTATAAAAAATTTAGGTGGATTTTTTAATTTTGCTATTGTTTTTGAAAGAATAAGATTTGTATTTACCCTGGATGAAATTAAGTTACTTCTATTACTAAAGAAAGGGTTTAGAGATGCAATTTTTTCACCACATAAATTTATTATTACATCATAATCTTCTAATTTTTCATGATTTATGTATCCAGTTATAGGATCCCAGTAAATACCACTTTGTTCTTTAGATCTTACAATTCGTACAACATTATTATTTGACTTCCTAAAATGCGTTACAAGATTAGTCCCAATAAGCCCATGGGACCCAGCAATTGCAATTTTCATTAAGACTTAATAATTTTTGAGTTAAATCTTGGGTCAACAGGAAATAGCCAGCCTCTATTTTTGATTATTTGTTCAGATAATTCAGATGGAATTGCAACAATAATCTCAGGTTCTATAGAAAACCGTCCAGTGAATCCGCCGATTGCACTTCTAGTGTGTACGCCTGAATAGCCCCCAGGGTCTTTATTGCCATCGTAATATTCACCAAGACCTCCAAAAATAGATTGCCACCTCAAAGAAAAACCATTCATTACTGCAGGACCAGAATCAAAATCTACATCTGTAGATACAACCATGCCCAAAGCTTTGACTGTATATATCACATCATTTAAATCTCCCCCTTCACCACCACATTTAATTGCCCAATGTAACCTTCTAACCATGTTATCAGCAATTTTCTGTGCAGCTTCTTGGCCATGTTTAACTCTTTCAGGGTCATCATTCATTTGTTTCCCTCCACCACCTTCGCCAGATAAATAAACAAGTCCTGATTGATGAAAAAGGACAGTAGCGATAGGAAGACCTACACTTGTTATGTCATTGACATTCTCTTCATAAGTGCCAAGAGAAATGCCAAGTTCTTTTATTCTGTCATATACGTCATAATTTCTTTTTAGTTCTTCTGGAACTATTGAATTATCATAAAACTTACTCATGGAATCTCCTCTAAAATATACTAATTCTATCTACTATATTATCTTTGATCCAATTTTCATCCAAAGATATGCCTAATCCTGGCTTTTCTGATGCAGAAACATTACCATCACTATCTAATTGAATTTTTTCTATTGTTGCAAAATCAGAGGTCAAAGTTGGCATCCAATATTCATAAAAATTGCAGTTATTTATACTAGAAGTAACGTGAATATTCGCCATATTAAAGAAAATATTACCTCCTGTACCAATCTCGCACAGTTTTTTTGATGATTCGGCAACTGCACAGGCTTTCATCAATCCTGTAATTCCTAATTTTCTAGAAGTACCTCTTAATATTTGTGGGTACATTCTATTAGAATATAGATAAATCTCTTTAAATTTGAATCCTGCTTGATCAGTCATTGCCAAGGGTGTTTTAAGTTTTGAGCCAAGAATTTCAATATTTTTGAAATCGTTCCACCTTAAAGGATCCTCAAACCAATAAAAATCATTTTCATCTAAAACTTCTCCAATATCTAAGGACTTTTTTAAATCATATGAATTATTAGGGTCAATCATCAATGTAAAATTCGTACCTAGGTTTTTCCTTACACCACTTATCATTTTTATGACTTTTTTAGTTTCCATAGGGCCAGGATGAATTTTATAAGCTTTTAAGTTTAAATTTTTAATATCTTCGCTTTCATTAACATACCCTTCTGGCTCATTATGTCTAGGTTGGTAAGTGCCATAAGCTTTAATTTTTTTATTTTCTCCTCCAAGTAAAGAATAAACTGGTAGATTTAATAATTTCCCCCTTGCATCCCATAATGCAACATCAATGGAAGAGTATGCTGAAAAATCGTCATTATTAAATCTATTGATAGAAAATTTTGGAATGCTATTTATAATATTCCATAAATTATTAGAAGAAAATATTGATTTTTCTTTTAAAAGGTAAGCAAATTTTTCTATTCTATTTATTATTTTTAATGAGTCACCTCTATGCTGGCCAATTATACAGTTTCCTTCAATTCCGTTTTCTGTCTTAATTCTTAAAACTCCTTGATGTACAATTCCTCCTGTCACCCCAGCAGCTTGAAATACATTATTCCCAACAAAGTTTAAGTTTCTTTCAACAATATCAATGGTTATTTCGGTAATTTTCATAATTTTAATTTACACTATTAATCCTTAAATTGTTTAATAAATATGAGGACAAATAAAAAATTGAGTAAATCAAGCTTAGTATTAGTAAGGCATGGTCAAAGTGAATGGAATAAACAAGATAAATTCACTGGATGGGTTGACGTGCCTCTTTCCTTTGAGGGGAAAAAAGAAGCTAAAGTTGCAGGAGAGAAAATAAAAAAATTAGATATTAGTTTTGATTATTTATTTTGTTCTATTTTAAAAAGGTCAATTCAGACTTATCAGGAAATCGATAAAGTATGTCATTTTAATAATAAATTAATTAAAGACTGGAGACTAAATGAAAGGCATTATGGAAACCTTCAAGGTCTTAATAAGCAAGAAATGAGAAACTTGCATGGAGACGAACAAGTTTTGAAATGGAGAAGAAGCTACAATGTAAAGCCACCAAAAATTAATTTAGAATCTCATAAAAAATTAATTAATCAAGAATGCTATAAAAAAGTTAATATTAATCCATTTCCTAAAAATGAATCTTTAAAAGATACAGTTCTGAGACTTGAACCATTTATTACTAAAAAATTATTTCCAATAATCAAATCAAATAAAAATATTTTTATTTCAGCTCACGGAAATAGTATTAGAGCAATGCTCAAATACATTGAAAACATATCAAATGAAGATATTATAAAAATTGAAATCCCTACGGGAGAACCTATGTTATTAAAATTTAATGATATTAACTTAGAATCAAAAAAGTATATTTAATTGCATCTTTTTTTCATTTCATCCAAGTTAAAATCTAACCCATAGCTTACTCTATCAGGAATTTCAATTTGACCATTAGTGATATTAAAACTTTCTTCAACTATTGGATTCTCTATCAATGAATTTGACTCGATATTGTATTCAAGTGGCAATTTTAAATCTGGATTTGCACTTAAAAAATTCATATGAATTGACGTTGAAATTAATGGTTGAGTGTTATGTATCATTATTGTCTGATTTCTTGAAATAAGTTCAGAAATAATTTTATTAAATTCAGTAATCCCACCGGTTTTTATTGCATCAGGTTGAATAATATTTGGTGAGCTTTTTTCAATTAGTTCCAAAAAGTCTGGGACAGTATAACAGCACTCTCCACTTGAAATATTAATTTCTAGTTCTTCTTGAATAATTTTCATTTCATCAAGCATTGTCACATGAACAGGTTGCTCGAACTGGAAAACATCTAAATTTTGTAACTCTTTTCCTATTTCAATTGCTTTATTTAGTGAATATGCTCCATTAACATCAACCATGATTTCAATTTTGTCTCCTAACAATTTTCTTATAGCATAAACAGTTTTTAAAGTATTATCATTTGGCGAATCAATTTCTTCTGGGAAAGCAGAGTGCATTTTGTAATATTTAAACCCCATTTCATAAAAATACTGAGCTCTTTCTGCTTCTTCTAATGGTTCCATATCTCTTCTCATTGAACTTGCATAAAGATCAACAAAGTTTTTCTTTTTACCGCCAAATTCTTCAGAAAGTGATGATTTTTTTTCTTTAAGCTTTATGTCCCATAATGCCGTATCAATGCCAGAAACAGCAGTTAGTAAACTTCCGTAAGGACCTGTCACGCTCGATGCATTAAATAGTTTGCCCCATATACTCGTAATTTCAAGAGGATCAAGATTAATAAGAATATCTTTATAAACTGTTTCAATTGCAGCTTTAGTGATGAAAGGAGCCCTTCTGAAGCATTCTCCAAAACCTCTAATTCCTTCATCGGTTTCAATAACTACATAAGGATATAATTTATCAACAATAAGGCACTCTACTTTGATAATCTTCATTTAGATAATTCTTTGGGAAGCTTAAAGGTAATATTTTCTGGAGGTCCGCCAATATATTCAACGGAATCGGGTTCAATTGCTTTAATAACTTCTTGTACCATTTTTTCTGGAGTAGAAGCCCCTGATGTTATACCAACTGTTTTTACATCTTTTAGCCAATCATAGTTTATTTCTTGTGGCCCCAAAATTAAATATGATGGAACACCTTTCCTAATTGAAACATCTTTTAATCTTTGACAATTTGAACTGTTATTAGCACCAATAACTAAAACAAGATCACATTTATCAGCAAGAATTTCTGTTGCGTCTTGTCTGTTAGTTGTGGCATAGCAAATATCATTTCTTACAGTAGCTTCAGGAATAATATCTTTGATGTCATTAATGGCTTTAGCTGTATCATTTACAGAAAGAGTTGTTTGGGAAATCACAGCAACATTTTTTAAATCCTTTATCTTTTCTTTAGGAAATTCTTTTCTTTCATCAATAAGAATCATATCTGTTTGCCCCATTGTGCCTTTGACCTCTTGATGACCTTCATGACCAACTAAAATTATTGATTTTTTTTCTTGCGCATATTTTTTTGCTTCATTATGTACTTTAGTTACTAGTGGACAGGTTGCATCAATTACTCTTAAATTTTTTAATTTTGCTTGTTCATAATCATTAGGTGCAGACCCATGCGCGGAAAATACAACTACACTCCCATCTGGTATTTCATTAATTTCTTCAACTGTAATAGCCCCCTGATGCTCTACATCTTGAACTACATTAGGGTTATGTACAATTTGATGCTTAACATAAACTGGTTGACCATATTTTTTTATCGCAAGCTCAACAATGTCAATTGCTCGCACTACACCAGCACAGAAGCCTCTAGGATTTGTTACTAATACTTTCATCAATATTCCCTTTAATTAAAAATGTTGCCATTGGACCTAATATAAAGCAACTTCCAGCAATCGCAAGAAGGCTAAAATAACCTAGGTTTTCAACTTTGTTATTTAAAAAGTCAATTAAAATTCCTGCAATTCTTGAGCTTAAACCAGCAATTAGAAATCCTACTGCGAGCAAACCAATTTGATTTCCAGCATTATCCTTAGAAATCACATCATTGGTTAAGGCCCATATTGCAGAAAACATTGATCCTACAGCTAATCCAATTCCACAACATAATAATAATACCATTATTGGTGTATGAAAAATAATTAATAGATAACAACTCACGCATCCAATTAATCCGCCATAAATTAATACAGATTTCCTACCGTATTTATCTGATAATTTTCCGGCAGGAATAATTGATGCGCCAACTGACAGTCCCAAAGCTATTATTACCCCAGTCATCATTAATGATAGATTTTCAACTTCAAGGACGTCTGACAACAGAAATAATGCGTAAGACTGAAGGGATGTGAATGAAAATAAAGTGATACTAAAAATAATTAATACAATTACAAGATTCCATTTACTGGTCTTTCTTGAAGACTTATTATTAGTTTTAATTATGTTTAAATCATGTGGATTTTTTAGCGTTATAAAACTCCAAAAAGTTGAAAGTAGCGTTAACAGTATGAGATATATTATTGCGAACAGGAAAAACATCTTATTTTCTGAATTATCGTAAAGATTCATAAACTGTAGTGAGCCAATCAAAGCTACAAGGGCTCCAGCAACTCTTAAAAAATTAAACTTTCCAGAAGCAGTTCCAAATTTTGATTCATGGACATGATCTTTTAAAAGAGCATTTGCAGGACCTTCTCCTAAATTTGCAAAAAATTGAATTAAAATCCAAGATCCTATTAAAAGATAAAAACTATTTGCAAAATATATGGTTATTAGAGAGATTGAAGTTCCAATTCCACTTATCAAAATAAATGGTAGTCTTTTACCAATTTTTAAATTTAATCTATCACTTATTGATCCAATTGAAGGTTGGGTTATTGCAGCAACTATTACCCCAGATGTTAGTAGCAAACCAAGTGCACCATTCTTTTCAAGAGTTAAACCTATAAATTTTATAGCCCCATCCGACATCACTTCTAAAATTTTGTAAGGCGCTACAACTACTACTAAGCAAATAATCACACCAGTTATACCAAAAACAAATGAACCTAGATTAAATACATTATTTGTGCCGTCAGTAATAGTTTTTGATATAAACTTTAACATCATTGAATTTTACAATATATTTATGAAGAATGATTTAGATAAATTTTCATTTTAAATTTAAAAAAAATTATTTTTATATGTATACTTAAATCTCATACAAAAAAAGAGGTACAAATTGTCAGGAAGATTCGGCGAAATAAAAATTTTCTCAGGAACATCGCACCCAAAACTTTCTAGTGATGTTTGTACAAATTTGGGTATAGATTTATCTAGAGCTGAAATTTTTAAATTTGAAAACGATAATACTTTCGTAAGAATATTAAATAACATTAGAGAACAAGATGTTTTCATAATTCAGCCAACAGATAAGCCAACTAACGACAATGTTATGGAATTACTTTTATGTATGGATGCTGCAAAAAGAGCTTCTGCAGGAAGAGTTACTGCTGTCATACCTTATTTTGGTTATGGAAGGACAGATAAAAAAGACCAGCCTAGAGTTCCAATTTCGGCAAGATTAATTGCTGATATTATAACAACTGCTGGTGCGGACAGGATACTAACAATTGATATGCATGCACCTCAAATTCAAGGATTTTTTAATATTCCAGTTGACGAATTAACTGCAACTCCAATACTTGTAGATTATTTTAAAAGAATGAAAAAAGACTTTGTTGTTGTTGCTACAGATGTTGGTATTAGCAAAAAGGCTAGAGATTTTGCAGCAAGATTGTCATCGCCCTTAGCTATTATTGAAAAAAGAAGATCAGGTAACAGCGGAAACGTTGAATTATTAAATGTTATTGGTGATGTTAAAAATAAAATAGCATTAACTTTTGACGATGAAATTGATACAGGTGGCTCGCTTGTACAGGCTATAACTGCCTTAACATCTTCTGGTGTAAAAGAAGTTTACAGTTGTGCAACACACGGAATTTTTTCTGGTAATGCTATTGAAAAATTAAATTCAATTGAAATCCTTAAAGAAATAGTTGTTACAGACACAGTCAAAAAAAAAGATGGTAATGGTAAAATAAGATATTTATCAATTTCATCTTTAGTTGCTGAGGCAATTTCTAGAATCCAAAGTGGAAGATCTGTCGGAGAACTATTTAAATAATATAATTTTGAGGAAAAATGGGCTTATTATCAAAGATTTTAGGTGATCCTAACAAAAAAATAATTGAAGATCTTAAAAGAATTGTTAGTGAAATTAATAATTCTGAATTAGAATTTAAAAATTTGTCAGATGATCAGCTTAAGAATTACTCTAAAGACCTTCAACAAAGATCTACAGAAATCAACATTGATGAACTTATTGTTGAATCATTTGCATTAGTAAGAGAATGTGCAAAAAGGGTAATAGGCTTGAGACATTATGATGTGCAGCTAATGGGCGGAATTGTATTGCATCAAGGAAAAATCTCAGAAATGAAGACTGGCGAAGGTAAAACGTTAGTAGCAACATTGCCTACATTTTTAAATTCACTTGGAAATAAAAATGTACATGTTGTAACAGTTAATGATTATTTAGCTAAGAGGGATGCCGAATGGATGGGTCCTATTTATAAATTTCTTGGCCTTACCGTTTCTTGTTTGCAAAATAATGAATCTTTTGAGTTTGACTATGATGAAAAAACAAAGACTGGCAAAATGTTAAAAATTGAAAGAAAAGACGCATATAATTGCGACATTATTTATGGAACTAATAATGAATTTGGCTTTGATTATTTAAGAGACAATATGGCAGTAGACCATAAATTAAAGGTTCAATCTAATCTCTCTTTTGCAATTGTAGATGAGGTAGACAACATTTTAATCGATGAAGCAAGAACACCCCTCATAATCAGTGGTCCTGCAAAAGATAGGTCGAATGAATATAAGCAGTATTCAGTAGTGGCTAAGTCTCTTACTGAAGAAAAAGATTTTGTTGTTGACGAGAAGTTCAAAAATATAAATCTAACCGAAGAAGGAATAAAAAAAGTTGAATCTAAACTTAATATTAATAATTTATATGATATTGAGAATTCTGAGATTACACATTTTGTAGAAAATGCACTTAAAGCACAATTTATTTTTAAGAAAAATAAAGAGTATGTTGTTAGAGATCAACAAGTTGTATTGGTTGATGAATTTACAGGAAGATTGATGCAAGGACGAAGACTTTCAGATGGATTGCATCAAGCTATTGAGGCAAAAGAAAATGTAAAAATTCTTGCTGAGTCAGTTACGTATGCCACAATAACCCTTCAGAATTTTTTTAGAATGTACAATAAATTATCTGGGATGACAGGTACTGCACTTACTGAAGCAGAAGAATTCTTTAAAATTTATAACTTAGATGTTGTTGAAATACCAACTAATGCCGATATGTTGAGGAAAGATTCTCCTGACCTTATCTTCAATAATGAAAAATCCAAATTAAACTTTTTAATTAATAGGGTTTCAGAATTAAGTAAAAATAGTTCCCCTGTATTGATAGGCACAACAAGCATTGAGCAGTCAGAAACTATTAGTGAATTGTTGAGAAAAAAAAGTATCCCTCATAATGTTCTAAATGCTAAATTTCATGAAAAAGAAGCATCAATCATATCTGAAGCAGGCAAGCCTGGTGCTGTAACTGTAGCAACAAATATGGCTGGTAGGGGCACTGATATTGTACTGGGAGGATCGTTAAGTGGCACTCAAGAATGGAAAAACGATAATGAATTGGTTGTGGAAAAAGGAGGCTTGTTCGTTATTGGTACAGAAAGGCATGAAAGCAGAAGAATTGATAACCAACTTAGGGGTAGATCTGGGAGGCAAGGTGATCCAGGTGATACACAATTTTTAATTTCATTAGAAGATGATTTAATGAAGAGATTTGGAGGAGAAAGAATTAAAAGTATGATGGATTTTGTTGGGATGGAAGATGATGCACCTATGGAAAACAAACTTCTAACTAAAGCTGTTGAAAATGCCCAATCAAAGGTAGAGGGCTTTAATTTCGAGATTAGAAAATCTTTGGTTGAATACGATGATGTAATGAATAAACAGAGAGAAATAATATATGAAATGAGGAATAATGCATTATCTCGTAAACACGAATTTAATACATGGAAAAATACAATAGAAAAAAATTTAGTGATTTTTCTTGAAGATCATAAAAATAACACAGATAAAAATAGATTTTCTCAAGACATAGAAAGAATTCTTATAATCGATCGATATGATGATAATAAACAATTAACTGAGTACGTCAATGAAAGGTTAGAATCCTTTAAAAATAATTTTGGAGAAGAAAAATTGTCCAATTCTATATCAGCATTACTAATGAGATCAATTGACTCATTATGGGTTGAGCACTTAACTACGATGGATAATATGAGGCAGGGAATCGGATTGCAAGCTGTGGGTCAGAGAAACCCTTTAATTCAATATAAAAAAACAGGTTTTGAGCTTTTTGAGAATCTTTTAGAACGAATTAATAGGGACATAAGTATAAATTTATTGCCTTTTACAGATTCTATTGATAAAAATCCTAACCCAATTATTCAAAGACCAAAAGTTAAAATAGATCTTAAATCAAATTCAAAAATTGGAAGAAATGATCCATGCCCTTGTGGTAGTGGAAAAAAATATAAGAAATGTATTGGCACAAGTGATTGTGACTTAAAATTATGAATTCAATACTAATTAAAAAGAAAAAAGAGTTAGATAAATCAAATTTAAAAATAATTAAAAATATTTTTTCTGAAATTGATAAGCTTGAAAAAGACCAATTATCAAATTTTTTAATATTTAAAGAAGCACTAAATTGGAAAATGGTTTTATTAACAATACTAAAAAAAAATTATACAGCAAAAGAAAGTTATGAGTACGTTTGGAACATTGACTGCTTAGGAGAAAAATTTAAAATAAAGGATTTTTTATCCCCAAGACTTTATTCATCTCACTTAAATTACTATTATGGTGTTGTTGTAGAACAATCTTTAAGAGAAATCAAAAGAAAAGATCTTGAAAAGGAAAAAAATATATTGTCAGACAATTCATTTGATTTCATTGAAAATGAAATTTTTAATCTTTTATATGGAAATTCGAAATTAATACTATGGAAAGATTTTGCCTTAAATTTTAGACTTAAATCAAAGAGTTATTACGTCCCTAATAAGGTTTATTGTAACGAATTAGATAATTTTGATTATTGGTTATCAAAAAAAAGGATTATAAATTGCTCAAGAGAATTAAATGCCAGTTTGCTTTCAAGAGGGCTTGAATATTTAAAAGGGTTAGGTATAAATGAATAAAAAAGAGCTAAATTTTAAAAAAAATTATGATCACTTGGAGGTTGAAAATAGGATAGTAACCAATTGGGAAAAGAATAAGATTTTTTATGGGTTTAATCCTAACAATAAGAAAATATTTTCAATTGATACACCACCCCCAACAGCTAGTGGTTATTTACATATTGGCCATGTTTTTTCATACTCACATCAAGATATTATCGCAAGGTATAAAAGAATGAATGGTTTTGAAATTTTTTATCCTATGGGATGGGATGATAATGGCTTACCTACCGAAAGAAGGGTTCAGGACTATTTTAATGTTAGGTGTGACACAGAGGAAAAAAGTATAAAGAATATTCAAGAATTTGTGAAAACAATTGATAAAAAATCTAATCCAGTAAAAGTGTCTAGAAAAAATTTTATTGAATTGTGTCATGTTGTAACCACTGAAGATGAAAAAGTATTTAAAAATTTGTTTATGAAAATTGGTTTATCAGTTGACTGGAGTCAGGAATATGCAACAATTCAAGAAATCCCACGTGAGATTGCGCAAAAGAGTTTTATCGATCTTTACCAAAAAGGACATGTTTATAATGTTGAGAGCCCATCTTTGTGGGACCCAGAATTTCAAACTGCAGTAGCACAAGCTGAAATCGAAGATAGAGAAATCCCAGGGGCATATCATGATATCGAGTTCAAAACTGATGATAATGATTCCTTTGTTATTTCAACAACAAGACCTGAACTGCTTGCAGCTTGCGTTGGAATTGCTACTCATCCAAATGATAAAAGATTTAAAAATCTAATCGGCAAATCAGCAATTACTCCATTATTTGAAGTTGAAGTACCCATTTTTTCTAGTGAACACGTAGATAAAGATAAAGGAACCGGAATATTGATGGTCTGCACATTCGGAGATAATGTTGACGTTCAATGGTGGAAAGAGGAAAACCTTGAAACAAGGATAATAGTTAACAAATATGGAAGATTAAAAGAAATTGATTTTAATGATGAAAGTTTTAAATCAAGACAACCAAAAAAAGCAAATCAATTATATAAACAGCTTGAAGGCAAGAACCTAAAACAGGCGAAAAGATTAATTGTCGAAATGTTATCTGAACCCTTAAATTTTAATGATGGACCGGCTTTAAATTCAAATCCGAGGGAAATAAAGCATAGTGTGAGATTCTATGAAAGAAGTAAAACTCCTCTTGAAATACTCAGCACTAGACAATGGTTTGTAAAGTTGCTTGATAAAAAAAATATGCTATTAGCTAAATCTGAAAAAATAGATTGGTATCCAGGTTTTATGAGTAAACGTTTTGAAAATTGGACCAAAAACCTAAATATGGATTGGTGTATAAGTCGGCAAAGATTTTTTGGAGTTCCCTTTCCTATTTGGTATAAACTTAATGCAAATTCTGAACCTGATTACAACAATCCTATATTTCCAAACGAATCGGAATTGCCAATAGATCCTTCTGAGGATACACCAAAAGGATTTGATGAAAACCAAAGAGGTAATCCAAATGGTTTTATTGGAGAAAAAGATGTCTTTGACACTTGGTTTACTAGTTCTATGACTCCTCAAATTGGAGGGAAATGGGGTACAAATGAAGATTTTTTTAAAAAAATTTTACCTTATGATATAAGGCCTCAAAGTCATGAGATTATAAGAACTTGGGCATTTTATACTGTTGTTAAATCTGCTCTTCATCATGAAGAAATACCATGGAAGAATGTAATAATAAGTGGCTGGGTACTTGATCCTGATAAAAAGAAAATGAGTAAAAGCAAAGGTAATGTCATTGTGCCAAACGATTTGATCGAAGAGTACGGAGCTGACGCTGTTCGTTATTGGTCTGCAAATGCGAGGTTAGGAACTGATACAGCTAATGACGAAAAGGTTTTCAAAGTAGGAAAGAAATTAGTAGTAAAAATCTTTAATGCAAGCAAATTTGTACTAAACAATTATCATGAAGTAGATAATTTGGATATAACAAATATCAAGAATCCTTTAGACATATCAGCAATTTTTATTTTTAATAATTATTTGTTAAAAATCACAGAAAATCTTGATAAATATCAATTCGCGGAAGCTCTAAACTTAACTGAAGATTTTTTCTGGAATTATTTTACTGATAATTATATTGAATTAGTTAAAAATAGGAGACAAAGCGGCAGTCCTATTGATTCACTTTCAGCCTCAACCACATTAATTTTAATTTTAGAAAACATACTAAAGATATTTTCACCATTTGTGCCAATGATCACTGAAGAAATTTGGTCAACTATGCATCCTGATAAAGATTCGATTCATCTTCAAAAATGGCCAGAAAAAATAAATGTAGAATTTGAAAATATTTCTTCAAAAGAATTTGAAATTGCGAGAGAAACTATTGCAAGTGTAAGAAAAGAAAAAACCTCGAAAGGTATTAGTTTAGGTAAAGAGGTTGAAAAAATAATTATTTCAATTGGCAAAGAAAAAAATGAGTATTTAAAAAAGGTTTTAAAAGATGTTCAAGATGCTTCTAGGGCAAATAAAATTGTAGTTAATGCATCTGAAAAAATTGATGAAATTGAGGCAAAAATCTAATCGTTTGAAACTTCTAAATCGACTCCAAAAAAATCAACCCAAGGTTTAAATTGTTCAACAAAACTCTTTCCATCTTCAATAGTTGTAAGGCCTTTTATTGCTCTGCCAGGATCATAGCCCTGTGCTTTCGCCAAAGCTTCAATACCTCTCTTTGTCAGCCTAACACCGCCAACAACAAATTCATCATCGTTATCATCAAGCACAATAAGGTCAAGGCCTTTACTTTTTTCTTTCCAAAATAACTTCATAATTAACTAATTATTGTTTTTAATCTATCTAAGATATTTGACGCAATAATTTTTTTATTTTCAATATCTGTTTTAAATATATCACCTTTTTTAGTAATTATCTTAACTTGATTATAGTCTGAATCAAAACCAATCTTTCTATTAGATACATCATTAATTACTATCATATCAAGGGACTTAGAATTTAATTTCATTCTACCAAATTCATCATGATTAAATGTTTCAGCAGCAAAACCTATTTTGATGCATTTAGAATCCTTAATTAAATTTAAAATATCATCGTTTTTAATTAAATTTAATTTTATTCTATCTATATTATCTTTTTTTATTTTATCTTCTTTAATTATTTCTGGTTTGAAATCAGCTACAGCTGCTGCCATAATAATGCAGTCAATATAATCTATTCTTTTGATTATCTCTTTTTTCATTTCTTCAGCAGTTGAAACTGATATTTTTTTAATTCCGTTTGGAACGGTCAAATCTGATGTTGTAACTAAGGTGACATTTGCGCCCCTTTGAAAGCATATTTCAGCTAAAGAGTGACCCATTTTCCCCGATGATCTATTACCAATAAACCTGACTGCGTCTATTGGCTCCTTAGTTCCACCTGCAGAAATTAAGATATTTTTTCCTTCAAAGTCATTAGTCACTGTTAATACCCTCTTAACTTCATTGTGAATATCATCTAATTTTCTTAACCTTCCTTTGCCGATAATTCCCGAAGCTAAATAACCTGATTCAGGTTCAAGAACGTTTACACCATTTTTTTTCAATTTTCCAATATTTTCTTTCACAGAAAAATGGTTATACATATTTCCATCCATTGCAGGAGCAATGATCACGGGTTTTTCAGTAGCAAGCAAGGTTGTTGAAATGATATCATCAGAAACACCTAAAGCCATTTTAGATATCATATTCGCTGTTATTGGTGAAACAATAATAAGATCTGAATTTTTTGCAATTTCCAAATGATCAATATTTAAATCTGATACATTATTCCATATATCATCAATAACTTTATTATGAGTTATACCCTCAAAAGTTGCTTTTCCTACAAATCTTTTTGCAGATTTAGTTAGAAGTACTTTTACATCTGCCCCTTGTTGAACCCATTTACTAGCTAAATCAACTGACTTGTATGCAGAAATACTTCCACATACACATAAAGCAATTTTCTTATTTTTAAATATATTTTTCATTCTTTGTTTAAATTATAAATTATTCTCATTCCATCCAAAGTTAAATTTTGATCTATTTTATCAAAAATTGGAATTTGACCATTTATTATTTCTGCAAACCCTCCGGTGCCAATAATAATACACTGTTTCTTATTTAATTTTAATTCTTTAATAATCCTTTCAATAATCCCTTCAGTTAATGAAATATAGCCCCAATATATAGATGACTTAAGAGCTTCTTCGGTTGTATTTCCTAAAACTTTTTGTTTATTGTCCCAATCATCGAAGTTTATTTCATTTAACAAAGATGCTTTTAAGGCTAATGCTTTCGATGCAACTTCAAGCCCAGGAAATATAGACCCTCCTAGAAATTCGCTATTATTTGAAATAACTTCAAAAACTGTTGCTGTTCCAAAGTCAACAATAATTTTAAACTTTTTTCTGTCGTAATTATTGTTTGCTGCAACACAATCGGCTATCCTATCCGGGCCAATATCTGAGATTGGAGAATAATTAAATTTGATTCCGGTAGTTAAATCAGAATTAATAAATGTTGGTGTAATTTCTAAATTATTTTCAATAATCCGAATTACTTTGTTATTGATCTCAGGAACTACAGAAGATACTAAAACAGAATCGAATTTGGATGTTCCTATTTCTTTTAAAACTGAATTAATTTTTTTAATATTATCACAATAAAAAACGTCAATTTCATTTTTAATATTTGGATTTTTACATAATCCAATTTTTATTCTGCTATTACCTATATCTATTAAAAGAATCATAT
>MDTD01035526.1_pt1 | contig 18897 bp, 17 predicted proteins | sample 811221 | NCBI WGS metagenome assembly MDTD01 (sample SAMN05326646, study PRJNA326480) | marine metagenome | isolation source: seawater | place: Pacific Ocean: South West | collected 2011 | reverse complement strand
TCATATTAATTAATAGAATTTATTATTAAGAAGTAGTAAATACCATGCAAAAATTATGTTCTTAACAATAAAAAAAATACCTAAAGTATCTTGGAGTTCAAAAAAACCTCTAAATTTAAAACCAAAACTATCATCATTATTTTTTTTAATATTTGGACTTACCATATTTGGATTAGGAGAGGGTTTACTAATTGTTTCTACAGCTGGCGCTTCTCCTTGGAGTGTTTTAGCACAAGGTATAGCAATAAATTTGGGTCTATCTATTGGCACAACAACTTTTTTAGTCAGCATGATTGTATTATTTTTTTGGATACCATTAAGTCAAAAACCAGGAGTAGGCACTATATTGAACGCAATTATAATTTCTGTGATGATTGATCTTTGTATAAAATTTGCTCCAATTCCAGAAAGTTATGTTTCGCAAATTACAATGGCAATTATTGCTGTATTTACAGTTGGAATTGGTGGGGGAATATATCTAGTTGCAAACTTAGGAGCTGGCCCAAGAGATGGGCTAATGGTAGGACTGCAGAAAAAAACGAATTTACCAATCGCTTTGGTTAGAGCTTTTCTTGAGATATCAGTTGTAAGTATAGGTTGGTACCTTGGTGGGACAGTAGGTGTGGGGACTTTACTATTTGCTTTTGGTATTGGTCCTGCTGTAGCTCTAGGTTTATACTTAGTGTCTAAAATTTTTAATTAGTAGTATTTGATTTCTCATTCCTCTTTCTCTCGTGAGGATCTAGGATAGCTTTTCTCAACCTGCATGATTTAGGGGTTATCTCAAGGGACTCATCTGTATTTAATAAACTTAATTGCTCAGCAATTGACATTTTCCTTACTGGTGTCAAAACAATATTTTCATCTGTACCTTGTGTTCTCATATTTGTTAACTTTTTCCCCTTCATTACATTTATTATCATGTCACCAGGTTTTGGTGATAAACCGACAATCATTCCTGTATATACTGGATCATTATGAGTGATGAACATCTCACCTCTTGCCTGTAAATTATAAATAGCAAATGCAACTGCTTTACCTTGCTCCATTGATATCAATGCTCCATTTTTTCTTGCCTCCATCTCACCTTCAAATTTTCCATAGGAGTTAAATAATCGATTGATAACACCTGTTCCTTTAGTAAGAGTTAAAAATCTACTCGTATAACCCATTAGACCTCTTGTTGGAGCATGAAAAATTAATCGTTTTTTACTTTTTCCTGTGTCTTTTAGCTCTATTAATTTACCTTTTCTTCTGTTCATTGAGTCAATTACTTTTGATGAGAATTCCTCATCTATATCCATTGTAATTTCCTCAATAGGTTCTATTTTTTCTCCGTTTTCATTTTTTTGAAAGAGAACTTTAGGAGGGCTTACTGTCATCTCAAACCCCTCTCTTCTCATCTGAGTTAGTAAAATTTCTAACATTAATTCTCCTCTTCCACTTATTTCGAAAGCATCTTTATTTTTATTTTCTGAAAATGAAATTCCTACATTATTCTGTGATTCTAGAATTAGCCTTTCTCTAATTTGTGTACTAGTTAATTTTTTACCCTCTGTTCCTGCTAAGGGTGAGCTATTTACAGAAATTTTTATTGCCATTGTTGGTGGATCAATAGGCGTTGCTTTAATTGGGGTCTTTATACTTAAATCACAAATTGTATCAGCTACGTTTGCATTTTCTAAACCTGCTACTACTACTATATCTCCAGCCTCACCAATCTCTATAGGAACTTTTTTTGTACCTTCATATCTAAAAATTTTTGTAAGTTTACCTTCATCTACCTTTTCACCTTTGAGGTTTATAGCTTTTATCTGTTGATTTGCTTTTGCTGATCCTTGTGAAATTCTACCTACTAAGCATCTTCCTAAAAAACTGTCAGCATATAATAATGTTGATAACATTGAAAAAGGTTTTGATTTATCAAATTCTGCTGGTTGTACATGATCAAGAATTAAATTAAGTAAAGGGCTTAGATTTTCTTTTGGACCATTTATTTCAGTACTTGCCCATCCAGATCTTCCACTTGCGTATATAACAGGAAAATCAAGTTGATCTTCATTCGCGTCTAAACTTACAAACAAATCAAATGTCTCATCTAATACTTCATTAGCCCTTTGATCTGCTTTATCTAATTTATTAATAACAACAATAGGTTTTAATCCCTGTTTTAAAGCTTTAGATAATACAAATTTAGTTTGAGGCATAACTCCTTCAGCAGAGTCTATAAGAAGCAATGCTCCATCAGCCATACTAAGAACTCTTTCTACTTCAGAAGCAAAATCTCTGTGTCCAGGAGTATCAATTATATTAATTCTCGTATTTTTCCAATTTATAGAGGCTGGCTTTGCTAATATTGTTATACCTCTTTCTTTCTCCAGTTCCCCAGAGTCCATCAACCTTTCATCAATAACCTCGTTATCTCTAAATGAACCACTTTGTTTCATTAAGTTATCAATTAAGGTTGTTTTTCCGTGATCAACGTGAGCAATAATAGTTATATTTACAATTGATTTTGACATTTTTGCGCCGTTATATATCAAAAAAATTTATTTAAAATTAAAAAAAAACCCCCAGAAAAATCTAGGGGTTTTAAATATTTGATTTTAATTGAGTTTTATAAAGTGGAACTACATTCCCATTCCACCCATACCACCCATTCCGCCCATACCACCCATACCGCCAGCTGGCATACCAGGTGTTTGGTCTTTCTCCTCAGGTTTATCCGCTACCATAGCCTCAGTTGTAACTAGTAGTCCAGATATTGAAGCTGCATCCTGCAAAGCTGTTCTGACAACTTTTACTGGATCAATAATTCCCTCTTTAAACATATCCACATATGCTTCTGATTGTGCGTCATATCCATTTGATGGTTTATGATTTTCTAAAAGTTTACCCACGACAACAGATCCATCAACTCCTGCATTTTTTGTAATTTGTCTAATTGGTGCCTGCAAAGCACTTTTTACAATCTCTACACCTGCTTTCTGATCATCCCCTTTTACTTTAACTTTATCTAAATCTTGAGACGCATAAAGTAAAGCGCAACCACCACCAACAACTATTCCCTCCTCAACAGCAGCTCTAGTTGCATTAAGTGCATCTTCTACTCTATCTTTTCTCTCTTTAACTTCAACTTCTGTTGCTCCGCCTACTTTAATCACAGCAACACCGCCAGCAAGCTTTGCTAATCTTTCTTGAAGTTTCTCTTTGTCGTAATCAGAAGTTGTTTCTTCAACTTGTTGTTTGATTTGGCTACATCTAGCTTCAATATCAGCCTTTTTTCCTGATCCACTTACGATTGTGCTATTTTCTTTATCAACTTTTACTCTTTTAGCTGAACCCAAATCGGTAAGTTTTACATTTTCAAGTTTTATTCCTAAATCTTCAGAAATAACCTGACCACCAGTTAGTATTGCAATATCCTCTAGCATTGCTTTTCTTCTATCACCAAATCCTGGAGCTTTAACAGCAACAACTTTTAATCCACCTCTTAATTTATTAACAACTAAAGTCGCTAACGCCTCTCCCTCAACATCTTCAGATATAATCATAAGAGGTCTACCTGCTTGAACTACAGCTTCTAATAGTGGCACCATTGGTTGTAAATTTGTTAATTTTTTTTCATGTAAAAGAATTAGAGGATTCTCTAACTCAGTTGTCATTTTATCACCGTTGGTGATAAAATATGGAGATAAATATCCTCTATCAAATTGCATTCCTTCAACAACATCAAGTTCAGTTTCTATACCTTTTGCTTCTTCAACAGTAATTACACCTTCATTGCCAACTTTTTGCATGGCCTTTGAAATCATATTTCCAATTTCTTTGTCACCATTTGCAGATATAGTTCCAACTTGAGCAATCTCATCACTATCTTTTACTTTCTTTGCGGAAGAAATTAATTTATCTTTAACATGATCAACAGCTGCATCTATACCTCTTTTAACATCCATCGGGTTCATGCCTGCGGTTACGTATTTACAGCCTTCTTTTACTATTGCTTGTGCTAATATAGTTGCGGTCGTAGTTCCATCACCAGCTTCATCATTAGTTTTGCTAGCAACTTCTTTGACCATCTGAGCCCCCATATTCTCAAATTTATCTTGAAGTTCTATTTCTTTTGCAACTGAAACACCATCCTTAGTAGTTCTTGGTGCACCATAAGATTTATCTATAACCACATTTCTTCCTTTTGGTCCTAACGTGACTTTTACGGTATTTGCGAGAATATCAACGCCCTTCAGCATTGCAGCTCTTGCTTCAGAATCAAATTTTACTATTTTTGCCATACTTAATCTCCTTAATTTAATTTTACTTTGATGATGATATGCCCATAATGTCAGATTCCTTCATTATGCTATATTCTTTTCCACCAATTTTTACTTCAGTTCCTGACCATTTTCCAAAAAGAACTTTGTCTCCAACTTTAACGTCCATTGGAATAATCTTTCCATCTTCAGTTTTAGCCCCACCTCCAACAGCAATTACTTTACCTTCTTGAGGCTTTTCTTGTGCCGTATCCGGTATAATTATTCCTCCTGCAGTCTTTTCACTACTATCAAGTACTTCTATTAATACTCTGTCATGCAAAGGTTTAAATTTCATATAAAAACTCCTTTAAATATTGAGGTCATATAGAGGTAATAAGTAACTTTTTCAAGATATCTAAAAAAATATATAACTAAAAAAACCAAAGAAATATAAAGATTTTTAAGCTATATCTGACTTATGTCAAAAAATTTAGACAAATTTGGGCTAAAATCTATAATTAAAGATTTTGATTTACTATATATCGACATTTGGGGAGTTATTCATAACGGTATCAGTTTATACCATGACTCTGTCGAAGCTTTAAATGAATTAGATAGACTTAATATCGAATACGTGCTTTTGACCAATGCGCCAAGACCAAACAGCACTGTAATAAAATTTTTAAAGAAAATGGGATTAAGTGATATTCAATGTAAAAAAGTTTTTACATCCGGAGAAGCGGCGTTAAAATATTTGAGTTCGGAAATGAATAATCTAAAGTTTTATCATATTGGACCACCTAGAGATTTTGACTTATTTAAATTACTTGAGGAAAATAAAGTTGATGATATTGATAAATGTGATTTTCTTTTATGTACTGGGTTATTTGAAAATTATGAGAATGATTTAAATTTTTATAAAAAGTTGCTACAGAATAAATTAGATAAAACAATGATTTGTACAAATCCAGATCTGATAGTGGACAGGGGAAGTCAAAGAGAGTTTTGTGCTGGATCAGTGGCAAAAATATTTGATGAGTCTGGTGGTAAAGTTGAATATTTTGGAAAACCTTATCCGTTGGTGTATAATCTATCAGCTGATATTGATAGCAAAAATATTTTATGTATTGGAGATAATTTAAATACTGATATTAAAGGTGCAAATTTACAGAATTTTAAATCTCTTTTTATCCTAGGGGGCATCCATAGCGACTCAAATGATTTAAATAAATTATTATTAAATCATAAAGTGAAAGTTGATTATGTACAGTCTAAGTTAAAATGGTGAAAAAAATTAAATATTATAAAAATTTTAATATAGAAAAAAAGCATAAAGGTGCCATCATTTTAATTGGAAACTTCGATGGTCTACATCTTGGACATCAGAAACTATTTAAAAGAGCAAACATTCTCAAAAAAAAATTAAATTGCAATGTTGGGGTCTATACTTTTGATCCAATTCCCAAAATGTTTTTTTTTAAAAATATTAAAAATTATAGAATTTCAAATTTAAGGCAAAAATTAGATCTTTTTGAAAAATTCAAAGTTGATTTTGTTGTAAATCAAAAATTTGATAAAAATTTTTCTCAAATAAATTACTTTGAGTTTATAGAAAAAATTTTATATAAAAAACTTAAGGCTAAGTATATTTTTGTAAGTAATAACTTTCGATTTGGAAATAAGCGAAAAGGCAATGTTAGATCATTAAAAAAATTAGAAAAAAAATTCAATTATAAAATTATAAAACCAACACCATTTAAGAGTAAAAATAAAATTATTTCCTCTACTCTAATAAGAAAATTACTAGAAAAAGGAAAAATTGATTTAGCAAATAAGTACTTAGATAGAAAATGGGCAATTGAGGGTCTTGTTGAGAAGGGGAGGCAAATGGGAAAAAAAATTGGATTTCCAACATGCAATATAAGATTAAAAAATTATGTAATAGCTAAACCGGGAGTCTATGCTGTTGATGTAATTATTGAAAATAATAAAAAAACCTTAAAAGGCATTGCGAATTTGGGTTATAGACCAACATTTAATCAAAAAAAGATTCTTTTGGAGGTAAATATATTTAATTTAAGTAAAAATCTTTATAATAAGTTGTTAACAGTAAAATTTTTAAAATTTATAAGAGGAGAAAAAAAATTTAGTGGTATTAAACAACTAAAGAAGCAAATTAATTTAGATATAAAAACTGCAAAAAAAACTTAAAATGAGTAAAGAAAATATCAACCTCCCAAAAACTGCTTTTTCTATGAAAGCAAATCTACCCGTTAAAGAACCAGGTTTAATTGAATACTGGAATAAAATAAATCTTTACCAAAAGCTTAGAAAAAATAGCAATGGTAAAGAAAAATTTATTCTTCATGACGGACCCCCATATGCAAATGGAAACATTCACATGGGCACAGCTTTAAACAAAATTCTTAAAGATATAATAATTAAATTTCATCAAATGAATGGGAAAGACTCCGTATATGTTCCCGGATGGGATTGTCATGGATTACCGATTGAGTGGAAAATTGAAGAACAGTATAAAAAAAATAAAAAAAATAAAAATGACGTCCCAATTGTGGAATTTAGAAAAGAATGTAGAGATTTTGCAAATAAATGGATAGAAATCCACAAAGATCAATTTAAAAGACTTGGAGTAGTTGGAGATTGGGAGAATTATTACTCTACAATGAGTTTCGAGGCTGAGGCACAAATAGTGCGTGAACTTGGAAAGTTTTTAAAAGAAGGTAGCCTTTACAGAGGTTATAAACCAGTTCTCTGGTCTACAGTCGAAAAGACAGCTTTAGCAGATGCTGAAGTAGAATATATGGATCATATCTCTGATACCATCTACGCTTCATTCCCAATAAAAACAACTAACCTATCTAGTCTTGATAATTGTGAAATTATAATTTGGACAACGACTCCATGGACTATTCCAGCAAATAAAGCTTTAGCATTTAATAAATCTTTGCGTTACATAGTTTTAAAAGTTGAGGATGATGGAATATTCAAAAATAGAAAAATTGTATTAGCAAAAGATTTACTATCAAATTTAGTGAGTGATTGTAAAATAGAAAAATTTACAAAAATATTAGAATTTTCTGGGGAGGATTTAAAAGGGACCATTTGTTCACATCCTTTTTTAAAAATTGGATACGATTATGATATACCCATGCTTGAGGCAAGATTTGTAACTACCGAACAGGGATCTGGCATAGTTCATTGCGCACCAAGTCATGGCCCAGATGACTTTAATTTATGTTTGAACAATGGAATTAAGGCCTTAGAAACCGTTGATGCTGATGGCAAATATACGAAAAATATACCAATATTTGAAGGAACGCATATCTTCAAAGCTAACCAAATTATTATTGATAAGTTAGATGAGGAAAAGAATTTATTATCCTCAGGAAAATTAAAACATTCGTACCCTCACTCTTGGAGATCTAAAGCTCCTTTAGTTCACAGGGCTACACCACAGTGGTTCATATCAATGGAAAGTCATGGGCTAAGAGATAAAGCCTTAAGTGCAATAGATAAAACTTTATTTTATCCCAGTAAGGGAAAAGAAAGACTAAGATCTATGATTGAAACTAGACCTGATTGGTGTGTCTCTAGACAAAGAGTTTGGGGAGTTCCTTTGCCAATTTTTGTGTCAAAAAAAAGTGGGGAAATTCTAATTGATGAAAAGGTTTTTGAAAATATTGCAGAAATTTTTGAAAAAGAGGGGTCTGACTGTTGGTTTTCAGATGATCCACAAAAATTTTTAGGTAAGAGTTACGATTCATCTGAATATCAAAAGCTAAGCGATATCGTTGAGGTCTGGTTTGATAGTGGTTCAACACACTCTTTTGTATTAGAAAAAAGAAAGGATTTAAAATGGCCAGCTTCTATGTATTTAGAGGGATCTGACCAGCATAGGGGATGGTTCCATTCATCTTTACTACAATCATGTGGAACTAGAGGTGAAGCACCTTTTGAAAGCATACTCTCCCATGGTTTTGTAGTTGATGGTAAAGGTCTTAAAATGTCAAAATCTACTGGAAATGTAATTTCACCAGATGATATTTTGAAAAAATATGGTGCAGATATTTTAAGAATTTGGGTAGCTTCATCCAATTATGCTGAAGATTTAAGAATTGATTATACAATCTTAGAACAACACGCTGAAGCATATAGAAAAATAAGAAATACGTTTAGATATTTGATGGGTAACTTAAATGATAGTTTCAAAGAAATTAATTTTCAAGATATCGACCCTAGTAAATTTCCTTATTTGGAGCAATACATGTTGCATAAAATTTTTGTTTTGAATGAAGAATTTATGGATAATTTTAAATCTTATAATTTTCATATATTATATAAAAGTTTACTAAACTTTTGCACAGTGGACCTATCCTCTTTTTATTTCGATATCAGGAAAGATACACTGTATTGTGATAAGAAAGATTCACAAAAAAGAAAAGATTGTATCACTACTTTAAATATAATTTTAGATTGCCTTTTAAAATGGTTTGCCCCAATTTTGTCATTTACCACTGAGGAAATATTTAAGTTTTTAAGCAATGAGACAGATAATAGTATACATCTCAAGGAATTTCCAAAAATCAATAAAAATTGGAAAAATACTAAAGTCGAGAAAGATTGGGAAAGTTTAATTGAAATTCGTAACGTTGCAAATTCTAGTATAGAAAAAAAGAGAGAAGATAAAACTATAGGTTCAAGTCTAGAAGCAAGAGTAAAAATTGGTTTAAATAAGGAATATTTTAAAATTGCAGAATCTCATGATTTTTCTGAAATTTGCATAACCTCTAGAGCAGATTTAATATTAAATAATGATTTAGATACAGCAATTATAGTGGAAACTTCAAAAGCTGAGGGTGAAAAATGTCCTGTTTGTTGGAAGATCTCTAAGGAAAAATGTAAGAGGCATGGCCATATTGATTAATGAGTAAAATCTTAAAAAATAAACTTTTAATATGTGTTTTTACAATATTTTTTGTATTTTTTTTAGATAGAGTATCAAAAATATTAATTTTAAATCTTGTGGAGCTGGATGGAAATTTAAATATTTATATAAATAGTTTTTTAAATCTTGTTCTAGTTTGGAATGATGGAATTGGATTTGGATTATTTTCCTCCGAAAGTAGTCTTTTTTATAATTTATTTACTGCTCTTATAATTCTGATAAACCTAATCATTATTTATTTAATAATTAGCAGCAACAGTTTAAGAAGTTTTTTATTTTCCTTAATTTTAGGCGGATCACTAGGTAATTTATTTGATAGATTTTACTACTCTGCTGTGCCTGATTTCATAGATTTAAATTATAATAATTTTCACTGGTTCATTTTTAATGTAGCTGATATATTTATATCATTGGGCGTTTTATGCCTTATTTTTGTTGAATTATTTTCTAATAAAGAAGAAACAGCTAATGAAAATTAATATCATTTATATTATTTGTATTTTGTTTTTTTTAAATTCTTGTCAGTCTATAAAAGACGGATTAACTGGAAAAAAATCTGAAAATAGCGATGAATTTTTAGTCGAAAAAAAAAACCCCTTAGAACTCCCTCCATCCTATGGAGAATTACCTGAACCAAAGTTAGAAAATAAAAGTAATGAAAATGTTGAGGCAACAATAGATAAAAACATTGAGGAATTAATTGAAAATGTATCAGGTGACAAGAATCTTGAGCTTAACTCAAAAGATAAATCTGCAGAAGAATTTGTATTAGAAAAAATTAAAAAAAATTAATGCGATCAAAAAATATTATCTACGAAAAATTTAGTAAAAATAAAACAAATAAAAATAAAGTCAAAAAACTATTGAAAAGCTTATCCACTAAAAAGTTATTCAAAACATTTGAAAATAACTACATATATAGCTTTAACAAATCTGAGTTAAAAAAATATAAAAAATTTGACAATTATACTATAGTTGGTATGGGTGGGTCGTCTCTAGGAATACAGGCAATTTACAACTTTTTAAATTATAAAATAAAAAAAAAATTTTTTTTCAAAGATAACTTAAATACAAAAAAAATTAGTCTTGAAGCTAAAAAAAAAAATTTAAATATTATTATATCAAAATCTGGAAATACACTTGAGACGATTGTAAATTTTAATTGTCTAGAAAAAAGTAAAAATAATTTGTTTTTATGCGAGCATACAAATAATTATCTTAGGAATATTGCTTATCAGTTAAAATCAAAGATTATTGAACACAAGAATTATATTGGGGGGCGATATTCTGTTTTATCAGAGGTAGGAATGTTGCCATCCTTATTAATGGGCTTAGATGATAAAAAATTTAAAAACTATAATAACCTAATTAAAAATAGATATTTTTTAGACGCATTGATTGATAGTGTTTATTCGACAGTTGCATTTATAAAACAAAAAAAATTCAATTCTATTATTCTTAATTATGACGAACAATCCAATGACTTGTTCAAATGGTATCAACAATTAATAGCTGAAAGTTTAGGAAAAAAATCTAAAGGCATTATGCCAATCATATCCTCCATGCCAAAAGATAATCATAGCATGATGCAACTTTATCTTGAGGGTCCCCAAAACAGTTTTTTTACCTTTTTTGATGTTTTTGATAAAAATAAAATCAAATCTAAAAGATTTATTTTAGACTCTCACAAATACTTAAAAAATAAAAATTTAAATGAAATCAAAGCTGCGCAAAGAGAAGCAACAAAAAATGTTTTTAGCAGAAAAAAAATTCCCCATAGATCATTTTATTTACTTAAAAGATCAGAAAATTCAATAGGGGAGTTATTCACTTTTTTTATGCTTGAAACAATTTTGCTAGGAAGCTTTTTGAATGTTAATCCATTTGATCAGCCCTCGGTAGAATTAATTAAGACAGAAACAAAAAATATACTTAAAACTAAAATGTAATAAATAAAATTTTAGATATTCCATAAATTTTTTCTATAATTACGTGACAATTCATTGGCAAGACATCTTTAGATTTTTTATTCCTGTGTAATATAATCACACCATTTTTATCAAGTAATTTATATTTATTAATATTATTTAAAAGATTAGAAATATCAGAGCTCTTAAAAGGAGGATCTAAAAAGATAATATTAAATGAATTGTTAAATATATTTTTTTTGAATAAGTTTTCACTATTTCCTTTAATAACGCTTACATTATTCGAACAACCCAAGTGTTTTATATTTTTTTCTAATATATCTATTGCTCTGTTATAATTTTCACAAAAAATAACTTTATCTGCACCTCTCGAAATACATTCTAATCCAAAAGAGCCTGTTCCTGAAAATAAATCTAGTACTTTACTATTCTCAATAGTAGTTTTTATCAAGTTAGAATGTTTGAGAATATTAAAAATAGACTCTTTTGTAATATCTTTTAAGGGTCTAGTTAATTTATCAAGAGGTTTAATTATTTTTTTATTTTTAAATTTTCCTGCTATGATTCTCATTAATCTATAACTTTAAAACCTATATCTTTTCTATAAAAAGCATCTTTCAAATTTAAATTTTCTAAAATATTATAAGTTTTTTTTTTACCCTCTTTAAAACCATTTGAGAGAGATACGATATTTAATACTCTCCCACCCGAGGAGACAATCCTATCATTAATTAATTTTGTACCGGCGTGAAAAATAAATTGGTTTTCATCTAATTTTACATTTTCTAAATTATCTAGTTGTATATTTTTTTTATAATTATTTGGATAACCATCTGCACAAAGAACAACACATAAACTTTTCTGATTTTGCCATTCTATATTTATTGTCGATAACTTTTCTTCACAGCAACAATTAATAATTTCACCTAGATCTGTTTTGAGTAATGGTAGTATGGTTTGACATTCAGGATCACCCATTCTCACATTAAACTCAATTAGAAAGGGCTCGTTTTTTGCAATCATTAATCCAATATATAAAAAACCAATATATTTTGTATTTAATTCTGACAGACCTCTTAATGTAGGATAAATAATTTTTTCTTTAATTTTACTTTCTAATTCGTAATTATAGAGTCTAGAGGGAGAGTAAGCTCCCATACCTCCAGTATTTGGACCTGTATCTCCATCTCCAACTCTTTTATGATCTTGAGCAGTTTGAAAAAATTTAAAATTTTTTCCGTCACTAATAATAAAATAGCTCATTTCTTCGCCATATAAAAATTCCTCAATTAAAACAAGCTTTGGCTCTCCAAAGCGTCCATCAAAAATTTCATTTAAAGCTTTTTCACATTCATGTTTTTCTTTACAAATATAAACACCCTTACCTGCTGCTAGACCATCGGCTTTAATTACAATTGGTAAATTTATATTTTCAATGTAATTTGAAGCTTTATCTTTATTTTCAAAAACCTCAAATTTTGATGTTGGTATACTATATTTTCTACACAATTCTTTTGTGAAACTTTTTGATCCCTCTAGTTTAGACGCAATCTTACTTGGTCCAAAAATTTTGATATTTGTATCACTAAAGTAATCAGATATTCCATTCACTAAAGGTTTTTCAGGACCAACAACAATTAATTCTATTTTATTTTCTAGAGACTTTTTTTTTATTTCCTCAAAGTTATCTATATCAACGTAAATATTCTTAGCTATCTTTTCGGTACCTGCATTTCCAGGGAAACAATAAATTTTATCAACAATTTTTGACTGTTTTAATTTAAGGCATAATGCGTGTTCTCTGCCACCACTTCCAATAATTCCAATGTTCATATATATTTTATATATCTTAAAAATGAAAAATAAATTAGCTAAATTAAAGTATTTACCAAATAATTTTGAGGTAATTGAAGTGGGGGACCATGTTATTTGTGCTGTTTCAAATAAGCAGATACCATTAGATAAATTAAATTACTGGAATGTAGATTTACAAGAGGCTTATTTTTCACATGTTGAGGCTGGAATAAAAAAAGAGATGGAGACTAAATAAATTAAAGCTTCCATCTGTTGTGAGACCAAATCCATTGTTCAGGATTATTTGAAATCATTTTTTCAAGCCTTAAATTCAGGTCCTCAGAAATCTTTTCTAAATTTTCGTTTTTATTAAAGTAAATAGGTTTATTAATTGTAATCTCAAAGTCTATTTTATTCTTTCTTTCAATATAAATTACCACAATAGGACAATTGAATTTTTTTACAAGCTGGGCTGGAATTGAGGTAGTAAAAGCAGGTTTACCAAAAAAATTTATTTTTATTCCCTCAGTTACTCTTTGATCTATCATCATTGCAATTGAACAATTGTTTTTAAATAATTTTAAAATTTCTCTAACTCCTGAAAGGCCTTTTTTGATTTGAGTTTTACATATATATTTTTTTCGGATCTGCTCCATAGTACTGTTTAAAAAAATATTATTTAATGGACGATAAACCGCAGCCAAATCTATTCCACTTTTTTCAATTTGCATTGCCATTAATTCAAAATTATTAAAATGAGCTGAAACAAATACAACTGGCTTTCCCTCATCTTTTATTTCTTTAAGATGTTCATGTCCTTTTACTCTCAGATGTTTTTGAAGTCTGTTTGATCTAAAATCCTTTATAAATACATATTCGGAAAGTATTCTTCCATAATTACCCCACATCTCTTTTAAAATATCCTTAACATTTTCATCCTTCAAATTAGGATTAAAAATTTTAATATTTTTTTCCGCTACCTTTTTGGATTTAATTAAAGGACCAAAAGATTTTCCTATAAATTCTCCTAAATTTGATGCACTTTTGTATCCAATAATTTTGAAAACAAAAAAAAGAATTTTGATAATTATGTATTGAATAAAATATTTTATATATTTCATATTAAATTATTTATGATGTTTGTAAATTTTTCGTAATCATGCATTTTAACTTCTATTTTTAAAAATTTAATTTTTTTTCTAAATTCCTCATTTACTCTTAAAAAATCTTTTTCAGTTGTAATGATTTCAGCATTATTTAGTTTAGCAGATTCTAATATTTTGTTAATTTCCTTAGGGGATAAATTATAATGATCTGGAAAATTAAATTCATGAAGTATCTGAAGATTATGCAATCTAAGAAACTCTTGAAAATTTTGATTATTACCAATACATGAAAAAGAAATATATTTTTTTTTAATATCAAAATCATTAGAATTTTTTAAAATATAATGGCTCTCAAAAATTTTTATTTTAGAATTGATATCTAATATTTTTTTTTTGATTTCGAAATTTTTAGATTTATCACCATTTATAACAACAACATCGTACTTTCTCAATGAGTGGATTGTTTCTCTTAATGGTCCCGCGGGAACCAAAAATCCATTTCCAATCCATTGTTTATTGTTAAAACAGACAATTTTAAGATCATAACTAATAGATGGGTCTTGCAAACCGTCATCGAACACAACATAGTCAAATGTATTTTTTTTTGCCTCTTTAAGTCCCTCAAATCTAGTTTTAGATATAATTAATTTAGTATATTTTTGGATTAGTCTTTGCTCATCTATTTGGTCTTTATAAAATTTTTTTACTACTACAGATTTTTTTTTGTCCTGATTTAATATTTCTGAAATTAATATTGATAAAGGTGTTTTACCTGTTCCACCTATATAAATATTACCAACACAGATTTTTTTTGTTTTATCATTTTCTTTTTTATTGTTATTAAAAAGTCTGCTTTTGATAAAGTAAGGCAATGTTAAAGGTAATAATAAATAAGATATTAAATTCGGTTCTTTAAGATCCCAAAATTTAGGTTTTTTCAGTTTCATTAATTAAGCGCTTGATAAAGCTCTTTTAATGTTGATTGTTTAATATTTACACCCATCTTTTCAATTTTTTTTATAATTTCTAGAGAATTTGTATTTTTTTTTATATTTATCATGATTTCTTTAGTTAGATTTTTGTTTGTATTTATCTTTTTTGATAATTTTAGTTTATTAAGTAAACTATAAATATCTTTAAAATTAAATGTATTAGGTCCGTTTATAATTGTACAACCAAGTCTTGATGCTTCCAATGGATTTTGACCTCCATGGTTTACTATTGAGCCTCCCATAAAAACTATTTTACAAATTTTATAAAATAAAGAATTTTCACCGTATGCATCTACAAGATAAATTTCAGTGTTATCTTTAATTTTTTTTTTCCAGCTATGGCAATGAAAGTTTAAATCATTTTCCTCAAAAATATTTATAAGCTCATACTTTCTATTTATATGTCTTGGAATAATTATAGTAACTAGGTTTTTGAAAATTTTTTTTAATTCTATATGGGATTTTACACAGAAAATCTCCTCACCTCTATGTGTACTACCTGCGCACCAATACATTTTTTTTGAAAAAAATTTTTTTATATGATGTGGTATAAAAATTTCTTCCTTTTTTTTCTCTGAAAATTTTAAATTTCCTAAAAATTTAATTTTTTTCACATCAAAATATTTTAAATATTTTAATGTTTCCTTGTTACATACTAAGGCTTTATCAAAACATTGAAATATTTCCTTTGCAAAATTTTTAAATATTTTCCATCTCATAAAAGACTTTTTTGTTATTCTTGCATTAAGTAAAACGGTTGGAATGGATTTCCTTTTCAAATTTTTTAACATATTTGGCCATATTTCTGAGTCTATAAAAATTGCTAATGAGGGCTCCCAATGATTTAAAAATTTATTAGAAATGATAGTTGTATCTATTGGAAAAAATTGGTGAATTGTTTTTTTGAAATTAAACTTTAAAAAAACCTTTGATGAGCTGATCGTAGAAGTGGTTACTAAAATTTGTTTTATTTTTTTATCATTTTCAAAACTTTCTATTAAAGGAATTATACTTAATAGTTCGCCAACACTTGCCCCATGAAACCATATAAGCTTTCCTTTTTGTTTTTTTTTTTTAATAAAAGAAAATTTTTCTTTGAATCTGTATAAATCCTCTTTTTTTCTTAATAACCTTAAAACAATTATAATTGGAGAAAAGAAAAAAACTAAATTAATTAAAAATCTATAGATGTATAAATACATTAATCTTTTCTAATTTGCTTTTCGTAAAAATTTTTATATATACTACATTTATCTAATAATTCTTCGTGAGAGCCTTCATTAACCACCTGACCTTTATCTATTACGAATATTTTATTTGAATTGAGAATAGTTGATAATCTGTGTGCTATAACAATTGTAGTTTTATTTTTTGTAAGTAAATTAATTGCTTCCTGTATTTTACTCTCTGTTTCAGCATCTAGAGATGATGTTGCTTCATCTAACAATATAATTGGAGTTTTTTTTAGCATTGCTCTTGCAATTGATAGTCTTTGTTTTTCTCCTCCAGAAAGTCTAACTCCATTCTCACCTATAATTGTCTCGTATTTATTTGGTAACTTTTCAATAAATTCACTGGCGTAGGATTTTTTAGCTGCATCGACAATTTCCTCATTGCTAGCACTCATGTTTGCATAAAGAATATTATTTTTTATTGTGTCGTCAAATAAAGTTGTATCCTGTGTAACTAATGATATTTTGCTTCTAAGATCCTCAATTTTTACTTTATAAATTGATTTATTATCAATTAATATATCTCCTGAGTCAGAATTAAAAAAACGAGGAATTAAGTTAAGAATTGAGGATTTTCCTGCCCCACTGTGACCAACTAAAGCCGTCATCTTACCACCTGGCATCACCAAATTTAAATTCTTTAAAACTAAATTTTCTGATTTTGAATATTTAAAATTACATTTATCAAATTTAATTTCGCAGTTTTTAATTTCAAGTTTTTGACCTGCGTTTTTATCAGTGATCTCATTTTTAGTATCTATTATTGGTAAAATTCTTTTTGCAGCTGACAATCCTTGATTGATAGTAATATTTAAAGTGGCTAATGATCTTACTGGTTGATACGCTAGCATCATAGCTGCTAAAAATGAAAAAAAGTTATTAATATCAAGTTCATCATTAATAATAAGTTTTCCTGAGTAAAATATTAAAAGCGCAATCATAAAACCAGTCAAGGTTTCCATGATTGGGGAAGCTCTGTTAAATATAATAGCAATTTTTTTTTGTTTTTCTTTCAAGGTTTCGATAAAATTATTTGATCTACTAACCTCAAATTTTTCATTTTGAAATATTTTAATTAATTTATGATTTTTAAAAAGTTCAACTAAGTAAGTAGAAAGCTCCCCTGATTTAATTTGCGCCTCAGTAGAAACTTTTCCTATTCTTTTGCCTAAAGTTCTTGCCGCAAATGAAGCCAGAGGAATCATTACGATCGCAATTATGGATAGTTTCCAATTTTGGTAAAACATTACAGCCATAAGACCGATTAATGTTAGGCTATCTTTAAAAAGATTTAAAATTGCTGTGCTTACAAGATTAGTAATCAGACCAGTGTCATAGGTCAAATTAGATATAAATTTACCTGTGTGCTTATCATCAATTATACTTGAATCAGCATTTATTAAAGATTTAAGCATATCCGACTGTACATTTTTTCTTACGTCTTCAGCCACACCAATCATAATAACTTTTGCAAGATAAAGCGATATTCCTTTTGCAGCGAATGAACAAATTATAAGAATTGGAATGATTAATATTAATTTTTCATCTTTTTCTATAAAAATTTTTTTTATAGCGGGGTCAAGTAGCCATGCAATTGCTGAGGTTGCTACAGCAACTACTAAAGAAAAAAGAATAGATAATATTATTTTATTAACAAATGATCTTGTATAATCTTGGTATAATCTTTTTAAAATTGCAGTGTTATTCATATAAATATTTTTCCAATAATTAAGTTCATAAATATTAAAAATCCTAAAAAATTATTCGATTTAAAAATATTTAAACAAATTTTAGAAGAATTGATTTCTAATCTTTTAATTTGAAAATAAAACAAATGTATAAACACTAAAAATAATCCATAAAAAAAAATTTTATTATATTCATCAAGATATCCAATTACAGCTAAAAATAGAAAAAAAATCGAATAACATATAGATACAAAAAACTTTGGATTAGTTTTAAATTTTATCGATGTCGACTTAACTCCTATAATTTCATCATCTTTGATATCTTGAAAACCATATATAGTGTCGTAGCCTAATGTCCAAAATATGGCTCCTAAATAAAAAATCACAGGTATTATCGTTATTTCCGAATTACTTGTAGTCCATCCTAGAATTAATCCATAATTAAATGTGATCCCTAAAAATAATTGTGGCCAATAGGTAAATCTTTTCATAAATGGATAACTGAACGCAAGAGGCATTGATATAAAGGCTAAAATTATTGTAAATAAATTAAATTGAAGAAGGACAAGTAATGCAAGTGAACATAAAACTAGAGTATAAAAAATACCCATTTTTACTGAAACTTTTCCAGACGCTATCGGTCTGTTCTTGGTTCTTTCAACTTTTGTATCAAAATCTTTATCAACAATGTCGTTTACGATACATCCAGCAGATCGCATGAGAATTGCACCAAATAAAAACAAAATTAGAAACTTAATAAAATATCTGATGTCATTTGAAAAATCATAACCTATTATTAAACCCCAAGCGCAGGGCCAAAATAATAGCATATATCCAATAGGTTTTTTTATACGCGTTAATTCAATAAAATAATTTAAATCTTTCATAAGAATTTTCTTGTAAATAGCAAAGGCTAGATTCATAATCAAACTGATTCG
>MDTD01050253.1_pt1 | contig 18904 bp, 16 predicted proteins | sample 811221 | NCBI WGS metagenome assembly MDTD01 (sample SAMN05326646, study PRJNA326480) | marine metagenome | isolation source: seawater | place: Pacific Ocean: South West | collected 2011 | reverse complement strand
TTAAATCAGCATCCTGGTTTTTTAACCATTGCCCAAACCCCTTTCGAAAAGCGGCTCGAATCCCATTTAGGTTTAATGTAATGACTCGCATGAAAAATTCTATCTTCTAAGTAATTTGCGCAAAATCACATTATTTTAACACATAGTTGAGGTAAAAAAACCATCTATCAAATGGGAAAAGAGATCTTTAATCACTAACTCCCTATTGAGATCTTTGTTAATCCTTAAGAGGTACCTTGGCAAAAATGTGGACAATTTCACCGATTGATTAAGAAACCAATTCAAAGTGAAAAAAATAATCTTTTGAAAAGTCTGCTCAAGGAGCTTAGTACCTTTGACACTGCTGCTGCAATGCTTTAGTTGGAAAGAAAGCAATAAGTTAGGATGCTAGCCATACTACCCCAAGATCGTGCTTCAGAAGTTTTAGCTGAGATGAGTTCGAACCAGCTTCTCCTTACAAATCTAGTTGCTGAGTTACCTACGGAGTAATTAGGTGGCTAGGTCGGCAAAATGCCAAAAGATGATGCTGCAGATTTTGCTGGATTGGTGAATGTGCCCAACAAACCGACTAAGTGCTTCAACTTCTACCAGATCTACACAGAGAAGAAATCACCTCTGTTATGTAATAGGCCCAGAATAATGCTGGGCCTATAATTAACCCCTACATGATTTCTGCGCAAAAAGAGTAATCTGTGGAAGAGGCTATTCGGAGCATCTGTCTGTAAGTTGATCTGCAAAATTCAATGCAGACATTCTATACGGTTTATGTTGTTGATAGATTTCAACATTTGATTAGTGCGGAAGCAATTACACAGCTATTATTTGCGAATAAGCAACCGTTCATCAGTGAAATGATAAATCCTGATGTGAGTGTGATGTTGATTTAGATCAAGAAGAGGCAGTGCAGGTTGCTAAGTAATACGGGTTGGTTTTTGAAATTTCACTGATTAAAACTGTTCGTGAGCGTATACCCCGACTAATGCTTGGAATACTTAGAAAAGGTTCACTGCTTTAGTAATTAGAGGGTTTGAGAATTCATTGATTGATATTTCCCAGGTAAATTATTTTGAACCCTTTTTTGCCACCATGGCTGATAATATTGGGATTCAATCACCATCCATTGTTGTTCGAGGTTTAGTTAGTAGACAATAGGTACTGGAAACTTGACTCGAGGGTGTGGAGAAAACTGCGAATAGGTGTTCTATTAGGTATCGACTGTTCTATCGCGGTTTAATGACCTTCTTATTGACTTGAAATCCTGGAGCGTCTCTGACTGCTCCAATATCACTATTAATTGTTCTTTGCTTTGCAACTATAGGGGCTTCAGTCATTCCAATTTTGCTGAAGAGAGCGAAAATAGACCCTGCTCTAGCTTCAGAGCAATTCGTCACAACGATGAACGATCTAATTGATATTTGGATCTAATTAACGATTGCTTTCCAAGTGGGAGACTAGTCTGGAATTTGAGCTTAGCTTTGATTACCCCAGTGAAGATTTTGGAAGGATTTTTGGGTACTCTGTGTTGTCTGCCTTAAGTTGTCAAAGTCATCCGTGACCTGCACACTAAATTTACCGTTCGAATTACCAGCTTCTCCAATCATCATCGGCAAATCATTGATTTTGACGACTGCTTTACCTGCATATGGAACTGAAATTGGGAGAACCTGTCCTACTTTCAATAACACCCCACTTCTATCACCTAACTCAATTGTGCCTAACTCGGCTTTGACTTCGTAGCGCATATCCAGCAGCAATTGTTGAAAATGATCCTCAACATTTTCCAAGAAATGATCAGTAGATTCTGGAGGCAGCACTTTTCTATCATCTAGTTTAGATAGAAGTGGATGAACAACAGAATAGGGAATACAGATGATCAGATAGCTCTCAAATCCTTCAGAGCGAAAACGTAGGGTTCCTAGGATGCAGCGCTCGAACGGAAGCATCACCTTTGCACGCATTGGGTGTGTCGTGATCCGCTTTAAGTTCAGCGGAAGTTCACCAATATTGAACCAGCAGCTTTCCAAGCCAACAACAATCTGAGACACAATGTCGAACAATAACTTTTGCGTCTCAGAATTTAACTCTGTCACATCTAAGGGATCAGTATTTTCAAGTGCATCTGGATCTCGGTCGATACAGGCCTGAGCGATCGTATTATCCAGAATCAGAAGACCTTTACCTTTTTGGTCTGACTCAAAAATATACATGGGTTGATCACCAAGCATTTTTAGTACATCATTAAATCTTGTCCAGATAACTGTTTCAGCTTCAATTTCAAAAACTGAATGGAGATGATCAAATAAGGTACTTTCTAACTGGTTTGCCCATCTACGCATTACAACATCAAGCCAGCGGAAGCGACCAACGTGGATTTCGGCTTCAGCGAGAGAGCAGTCTTCTATCTCTTCTGGCAATTCATCAGGTGAGTACAACATCAAAAAGCTCCTTATCCTTGGTGGATACCAATTATACGTACTCCCAATTTCTCTCGATTAATGACCACAATCTCACCATGCGCAACCAGTTTGCCATTTAGCACGATATCAACTGGCTCTCCAGCTGATTTATCCAGTTCAATCACGCTTCCGTGCGTTAGTTGGGTAATTTCCTCACCCGTTAAACGTGTTCGTGCAATTTCAACAGTAGCTTCATGGTGGACATTCATCAAAAGTTCTGTTCCCACAGACATTTCTCCAGTTACTTGCGCAGAGTTTTCAGCGATGATACCAACTGCAGCAATGCCTGCGGCGGCTGCGACAACTGATGGTACCTCTTCAAGAATAGTTTCATCTGATTCAGGTTCAACATCTTCCCCAGTATCTGAGGAAACTGGATCCGCACTGGTCAAGAAAGGATCAGCCTCATCATCTTCTTCAATTTCAGGTGAGAAACCTGGATCATCTTCATTCAAATGTGCAGCGAATGGGTCTTCCTCCGATTCCTTTTCCAATTCAGCAGTTGCTTCGGACTCGTCCCCTCCACCAACTGGTTCTGTGTCCATCGACATTTCTTGAAGATCATCCGCTGAACCATCAACATCAAATTGCATCTCTGCATCGGCACTGACTGTTTCAGGCTCATCAACAGGTGCATCCTCACTCAGAGCATCTAATAACTCATCATCTGAATCGCCAGAATCATCTGTACCAAGACTTTCAAACTCATCAGAATCACTACTGGCTTCTGCGGACCCATCGTTGAAACCAAGTTCTGACCCCTCAGACATTCCTGAGTCCAAGTCCATATCGTCAAAGCTTAAACCATCGTCTTCTGTATTGAAACCGTCCAAGCTTAGATCATCTCCGTTTTCTGCCATTACATCCCTTGTTCAGTTTCCAGGAACTTTTATAATTGAAATGGATCAAAAAAATTTGTTTACGGTGGAATGCTAAAATCAGTCCAATAAAAAATTTTCTAACCTTCCTGAATGCCGAGCAATTTAGTAGAATCCTGCTGACTTTCCAAGCCTAGAGATGAGCGAATCAGAACTGTAGTAATCTTAAAAAGAGTGAGATCTTTGAAACAATAATTGCTTCCTTGGATTTTGCAAGCAAAGGATAACAGATATTATTTTTGATTTATCACCTAAACTCATTTCATTTCCTTGGAATCAATTTGAAGCTTGAGAGCAATTAATCAATTATCAACCAATATTAAATCGAGAACCTGAATTTTGAAAAGCTGCAAAATTATCCTGTGAGATGATGGGCTGCTTGCCGAAACAAGATGTAAGTGGCCGAAACCAAAAGTGTCAAAAGCAATAAGGCTAAGGAACCAAATTTTTTCATTATATTCATTTCCTGCTGGCCAACAAACCATTAAGAACCTGGTTTAAATCCCAAGGAATGAGTCTTCCATATCCAATTTTGCGGTATGGCTTCTACCCCTACCGAAGCACCACACATTCCCATAATCTGAATAGCCCTCAAAAAATTATATTCTGGCACTGATTGTCATTCTGATAGATTAAAATAAAGTTTTATTTTCAAGAACAGTGTGTAGTGCTTCTTAAGGCTTCAGAATAAGAACACGCTTTGCCGATTCACTCAACAAAATATCTATTATTTTTATACAGATTGTCAAAAGCCAAATCGATTTCTTATTTCACTTTTTTTGAAAGCATTTTTGGAAATTCAACCAAAAGTTTATTAATTGGATCTGGTTCTCCTTCAATGGTCCATTTCAACTGTGTTTCTGTTACCATGGCATGGCTACTAGAAGGTTTGCTTTTAGCTTAAACCTAAAATCTTCGTTTGAATTCTTTTTGGATTTAAACAGCAAAACTGTCAATACTGCGCAATAGCCATCCAGATCAGTAGCGCGTTAAGATCCCTTTAGAGTCTAATCGGTTAATCGCTGAGTCTCCAACATTTTGGTCATCAAACCATTCCGTTAAGGTCGACTAATTGGGCCAGGTGTTTTTTCATCCCTTTTCGCGTTAGCATACCGCTTCTTTCGAGCTTGAAATGATTCTTCGTAAGCAGAATTGAATCCAAAATGATTTTCGTCTTTTATCAAGAAAATAGCGGCTTCAAAATTTATCGCTGTCCTCCATAAGGACTCTCAGCATCACGAGTGTGGTATCAAATTAAGAGTGCACACCATTTGGAAGTGTAAAATGGTGATTCACTGGTTGGCAAAAACTATGGCTGAAATCCTGTTTTTAAAAGTGATTCCATCTTCTCATGATCGTAAATCCAGTTTAGAGGACAGCTTGTGGCATCAGCTAAGGCCGCTCCAAGTATCGCTCCACGAATTCATTCTATTTTCTTCATCTTTCTGACCAATTCAATTATATGTTATTTTTATGGATTTATCATCAACGGATCATTCTTATTATTTCCTGATAATTGCTGGCATATTGCCTTTCATCTTCACTGGTGTGGCAAAGTATGGAGTTTACAGCCGCAAGGAGAATCGTGAACCAAAAAGATTTCGAGTTTCTCTTACAGGATACCGCGAGAGAGCCTATGCTGCCCAGGATAATTCCTTTGAGTCCTTTCCATTTTTTGCATGCGGTGTCATCGTCGCCCATTTGTGGGGAGAGCCCAGTCATTTTTTATGGATAAACTCATTGGCAGCCTTACATGTTGTAGCGCGCTGTCTCTATGGATGGGCCTATGTAACAGACAGAGACTTGATGCGTTCACTTTTCTGGTCCATCGGATTTTTAGCAGCACTATCTCTTTATCTGGTTTAGGCACTTATGAAAATTCAACGAACCAATCCAAGCCAGTTTCTCCTCTCTTTTTTTTTCTTAATTTTTCTGAACAGCATTGCCAAAGATCTGCATGCTTTCGATGGAGCCACAAATTTAGATCCCTTTCACTTGAATCAAGAAAATTTTCTCGACATCCAATCTTATTCATTTAGTGCAGCACAAGATCGAAAATGGCGTCGTGCTGAACAAGGTTGGCGCATGACTGGTGGTAGCCTAGGACTGGACCTTCTCTTTTTGAAACTCCAGTTGAAATTAATGGAACAACTGAGTCGAGGATTTAGCGCTAGTATCAGAATTGACCATGAAGAATTTTATGAGAGAAAACCACTGAATTTTAAAATCGAAGTAGGCTGGCAGCCAAGTTCTAACTTAACACTTGGAATTGCCGGGCAGCCTCAATTTGACAAACGAAATGCAGACTACGGGGCCTTCATCATCCTTGGCGACCTTCAGGAGAGCTTCCTGAGACTGCATCAACTTCGACAAAATTTATTTTATAATGAAAAAAATCTCTATGATCAATCAACACAAGATCCTCATCCAGTTGAAAACCAAATTGAAGGTACTTGGCTTGGGGATGATTGGGAATTTGTGTTTAAACTGGCCGAATCCCTACCTATGACTTTGTTAGATCCAACCCTAGACTTGAATTTCTCACATGAAGAAACACAGCAACGACTGCTTATTGAGCATCATTGGAATCCTGATTGGACACTCGGGTGGCAATGGAAAAAATTTATTTCAGAAAAATATCGAGAAGCGACTATTTCTCCAGACCCAGTTGATCATCGGTATCAGGAGGTCCGGTGGTCTTCACAAATACTACAAGCTGATGGTCCTCTAGCCCAAGATTGGTATTTGAATGCCGGTTTACGTTATGACATGTTTCGGCATCATCTAGTTCAACTAGATGCAATCAGCGATAGCGAAGAGAATATTATTCACTCCTATCAATGGTTCGGTTATATGCGTCAACTTCTGGGAAATGAAACAGCGTGGGAAACAGGGATTTACTTTGGCGAAGTAGATAAATCGCTCATCAATTTAGAAGATTTATCGAAAGAAGAGGATAGAAGACTTGAAGGCAAATTACGAATTAGTTGGGAAGTCCGAAATGATTATGTGGGTGGGGGTGCTTTGATGTTTACGAGTACTTGGAATCTAGATAACTTTGCCAATGATTTTTGGGATGGTGGAAATGTTACGTATCAAAGAACACTTTAAGTAACTTTAGCAAACGTTCTAGATCAAAATATTAAAAAATTTTTAACAGATTTATTTTTTATCTAATCGATTTTTTACATAAAAACTCTTTTCTCATCTTCTTGATTTACAAATGTATAGCCTGCTCCTCGCCTAGTGCTGATATACTTTTTCTCATATCCTTCATCAAGTTTCGCTCGTAATCGGCATAAGTGATTATCAATAACTCTTGATTCATTTGCATCAAGTCCATGTCCCCAAAGTGTGTCCATAATTCGTTGTTTACTCATCACCTCATTAGGATGCTTCATCAATAGTTCTAGAAGTTCAAATTCTTTTTTTCTTAATTCAATGGAGGATCCAGCTCGCTCCACTGTTCGATTTGTTCGATGAATTATCACATCACCGACTCGCAACTCAGATGAAGGAAAATTTATTTCTCTAAACAGGCCACCCTGCGCTGATTCTTCTGAAAAGCCTGTTCTCCTTAGAAGAATTTCCAGCCGTAACATCAACTCTTGCAAAGAAACAGGTTTAGTAAGGTAGTCATCAGCACCAGTTTGGAGACCAACTATCCGGTCTTGAGCAGTTTCTCGGTCACTCAATATAACAATTGGTAACGTAAATCCATACTTTCGGATGGTACGAACCACCTGCAATCCATCAGTGTCAGGTAGATTTGTCTCGAGAATCAAGACTTGGTAGTTTTGATGCCCGAATAGCAACATTGCATCAAGTCCACCACTAACCCAAGTCACTTCAAATTGGGTATTCAGAGAAGGCATCAATTTCTTTGCTGTCTCTGAACTCTCTTCAATCAGTAATAATTTTTTTTCTTTGCACGTAAATTTTTTAGTAAGATCTTTATGCATTCTTTTACTTATATAAAAACTTCTCTATTTTTTACTAACAATTTTTAATTGAGTATCTGAATTTTACAATTTTTAAAGAAAAATTTTACTAAAATATTACGTTCTGTAGAAAGAAATCAAAAGATCAAGAATAACAACTCAAAGAGGAGGCTGAGAAAAGGAGAAAAGAGGGCAAATTGTATTGAGGTTGAAAGAATTCTGGAAGGATTCACATCAAAAATTACTTTCCAAACGAACTCGGATAGCTTCTGCATGAGCAAACAACTCCTCCTCTTGAGCAAAACGCATCACAGAGGGGCCTTGTTGTTGGAGCTTTGACTTGGAATAAGATAGGATTGAACTATTTTTTACAAAATCGGAGACACCAAGAGGAGAAGCAAAGCGGGCAGCCCCGGAGGTAGGAAGCGTATGGTTCGGTCCAGCAAAATAATCCCCCACTGGTTCGGGGGTGTGAGGGCCCAAGAAAATCGCTCCCGCGTTACGAATGCGATGTAAATCCTCCATTGGGTTTTGAGTCAGCACCTCTAAATGTTCGGGAGCGATCTCGTTGATAGCGTCAAAAATATCTTCTAAATTTTCAGCCACAATGATCCCAGATCTTTGGCGGAAGGATTCTTCGAGAATTTCATTTCTGGGTAAGTTTGGGATCAACTCTTCCAATCTTTTTGCAACAGCCTCTGCTTGGCATCGTGATGTTGTGACCAGAACTGCACCTGCATCTGGATCGTGTTCAGCTTGGGAGAGTAGGTCTCTGACCAAGAATTCAACAGGAATGTCCTCTCGATCACAGACCACCATGATTTCGCTTGGGCCCGCAATCAAATCGATCCCTACAATACCGTATACCTGTCTTTTTGCCTCAGCAACGTATGCGTTTCCAGGACCAGTTATTTTTACAACTCTCTTGATGGACTCTGTACCGTAAGCGAGCGCAGCAACAGATTGTGCTCCGCCAACTGCATAGATTTCCTCTACACCAACCAAGGCAGCTGCCCCACAAACCAAATGATGAGGAAAGCCAGTTTCTCGATTTGGTGGAGACACCATGACCAATCTGGGCACTCCAGCAACCTGCGCAGGGATAACGTTCATTAGCAGTGTTGAAGGATATACTGCTCTTCCACCCGGCACATAAACACCTGCAGCATCAACAGGAGTGACCTTCCAACCTAGCAGAGTACCATCTGGTTCAAATTCCATCTGGCTCTGCTGCTTTTGTCTTTGGTGAAAGCAGCGAATATTATCTGCAGCCTCTTCTAACACCGAACGAAGGTGCTTATCCATAGTTTCAAGACAGGTCTTCAGATACTTACTTGGAACAAGGATTTGATCCAGCGATACACCATCGAATCGGCTAGTCAAATCTTTGAGAGCTTTGTCCCCCTGAGCTCTTACATGCCCAATAATTTCACGAACTCTGTTGCTGATTTCGTCAGAAAATTCTGGAGGTGTTGCTTGTTGAAAGTCTGCGAGGTTATTGTAGATGGCTATTTTCATTTCAGTCAAACCAAGATGATTTTCAAAAGTAGTTGATTATGATGAAAAAAAATTTTCGCTGGAGATCTCGACAAGTTCAAGGTGAAGCAAATTTGAATTATCACTCTGGAAAAACTTCTTGGGCGAGACCAAAACTGGTTGTCATACCCACTCCCTCAATCCCTTTGACAAGCATTACTCCATCAATCGGCTTATAAATCCAGGGTTTTCCGGAGGGGTGGCCTACATAGTTGTCCAACCAGCGCTCTGAAACCTGTGCATCGAGCAAAAAAAGAAAACGCTTAGATAACTCTGAATCAGGTCCTCAATTTCTTTTTAATAGAAGCTGGCTGAGGAGTCTCCATATTCGTCTGAATCACTAACAATGATTTTTGAATGACCATGTTGAGAAACCAAAACATGGATTCCAAGTTCCAATAATTTTATATATTCCTTGGATAAGCCATTCTTCAATGCCTGGTGAGACGGTAACGCAGTACAAGCTGGATAATGCAGTAGGAACAATCCTGCACTAGAAGTTACTATACAAACTCAATTACTCGAACTGGTACTCGAACTGGTACAGCGGTTTGGGATGGCGATGCTTTTCATCACACATGATCTGGGTGTCATTGGTAAAGTGGCCGATGATCTTTGTGTCATGCAATCTGGTCAAATTATGGAGGAAGGACCCGTAAAAAATCACTCCTGACCCCATCTCACGAATACACAAAGTGCTTGCTGGCAACAGTACCTAGTCCCCAAAAACTTTAGTTAAAACGTGAGGAAGCGACGAAATCGAATGAACAGGAACCCCGATGTTGTATCGTGAAGGTAGAAGATCTGGATATTGTTTACGAAAGCAGTGCTGGATTGCTAAAACGGAGCAGCTTTACAGCTGTCTTAGCAGCTAAATTTGAGATTTCAACTGGAAAGATTATTGGTCTTGTTGGAGAGAGTGGAACTGGGAAAACCATTTTGGGAGGAGCCCTGCTGAAGGCCATTCCTTTTCAAACAGGAAGTATCATTTATCAGTTCAAGGGTTAAAAATTTGATCTGAATGACCTGAGTGGCTCATCGCTAAAGGTTTTTTGTCAAAATGCTCAGATGGTTTTTCAACACCCGTATGGATTCTTTGAATCTACGCTTGACTGTAAGGGACATTATCTCGGAACCTTTGGAGGCATTGCAACCGACGCAAAATCGTAATGAAATTGATTTGCGAGTTCGTGAAATTGCAATACGTTGCCAACTGGAATTAGAGCATCTCAGACGTTTCCCCCACGCTTTCTCAAGAGGGCAGAGACAATGGATCTCTATTGCCAGAGCGCTGATTTGTAATCAGTCCTTCTTTGTCGCAGATAAAGCTGTTGCCGCACTAGACGTATCAATCAAGGCTGAAATTCTTGACCTCATTAAGGTACTGCAAAAAGAACTGGGCCTGACAGTTCTTTTCATTTCCCATGATCTCAGTGTAATCGCCAATCTTTGCGAACAAGTCATCGTCATGCAGCATTGCAAAATTGTGGAGCAAGGGCCTGTGGAGCAAATTTTTCTCGAAACGAAAGAAGACTACACGCGGAATCTGATGTCTGCCATTCTCACTCTCGATAACTTGGGAGGAATCAATGCCTCGTAAGGTTCTGCTGATTACAGCTGACCAGTTCCGGTTCGACCATCTTGGATGTACGGGCCATCCCCTCAAACCAACTCCAAATCTAGACCGTCTGGCAGCAGAGAGTTCTCTCTTTCTAAAACACTTCACGAACGCAATTCCTTGTGGCCCTTCAAGAGCGTCGCTACACACTGGACTATATGCTTGTAATCACCGATCGGTGACCAATGGAACACCTCTTGATCGCAGGCATACCAACCTCGCTTTGGAAGTGCGCAAGGCTGGCATTGAACCTTTACTCTACGGGTACAGTGATACCTCAGTGGATCCCAGACACGTTCATTCCAAGGACCCCAGTTTAGAAACATTTGAAAGTATTTTACCCGGATTCAAATCGGTTATTGATTTCAACCTTGGGTATTTGGTGGGCTGGCTAGATTGGCTTGAGAATCAAGGCTACGACAGACCTGATCCATCAGAATCGGTCTTTCATCATTCTCCAGAAAAAATTATAGAAGGCCGTTTCTGTGACGAATCTGCATTTTATGCTGCAGAGCATTCTGATACTGCTTACCTAACCCATCATGCCTGCCATACGATTCGCAATTGTCGTAACGAGGATTGGTTCATTCATATTTCCCTGTTGAGACCACATCCTCCTTTGATCGCACCTGCACCCTACAATCGTCTCTATAATTGGAGAGAGCTACCTCTTCCAGAGAGAGGCAACTCACTTGAGAGCGATGCGACAATGCATATTTTGTTAGAACTTTGGCAGCAAAAAATTGACACATTGGATTACTTTGGGAGCCAAGCAAATATGCTTCGGCTTTGTGATGAAGATATCCTCCGTGCCAAAGCAGTTTATTTAGGGTTGATCACAGAGGTTGATAAAAATCTTGGGAAGGTATTTGATTTACTAAAGGAAACAGAGCAGTGGGACGAAACTTTGATCATTTTTACGAGTGATCACGGAGAACAGTTAGGCGACCATCGTTTGTGGGGGAAGGGAGGCTGTTTCGACCAGTCATGGCATATTCCACTAATTCTGCGAAATCCTAAAAACCCTGCCAGTCATGGCGTCACCGTTTCGGCCTTCAGTGAACATGTTGACATTACACCAACGATTTTGGCTTGGTTAGACCAAGAGATTCCATTGGCAATGGATGGTAGAAGTTTACTGCCTATTTTGCAGTCTGAAATACCTGAGGACTGGAAAACCGGAATATTTTGTGAATTTGATTGGCGTTCACTGCCCCACAGGCATGTACAGAGTGACGAAGATAGGCGGTTCGAAAATCAACAGCTTTGTCTCTGGAGGGATGATGATTTCAAATATGTTCATTTTGCCAAGCATCCTCCGCTACTGTTCGATTTGAAAAATGATCCGTATGAGACCGTCAATCTTGCTGCTAATCCCGCTTACCTTTCTATCTGCAACAAATACCTCTCAACTTTGCTGCAACATCGAATGCGACACTCTGATCGCAATCTGACTCTCTGGCAACTCACCAATGACTAATGAGCTATTAGCTGGCTCTTCGGTACGCTGTCCAATTGATTTTCTAACTACTGCAAAACTTAGATGATTCGCTCTTACTCGTAAGGAAGAATTTTGTGGACTTCTCGAATAAAGCCCTCTGGAGATAGCATGCAAAACATTGGTAGTTTCTAGAACAACTTTATCATGATACAAGTGTGACGCTGAAATTCCAGAAACGCTCTGAAAATTTTTCTAAATTATCTAATAAGTTCCGTCCAAATCATCTTTGATGGACTAGTCGTGGACAATAATTATATAGGCTTGTTCTGATTTTCCTGCTTGGCATTACTCGATTAGACACTCTGCTCGCTACTGACTGCTTCCAAGACTTGCCTTGAGATATCTAGATTGGTTCTCATCTATCCAAGCTAGCTTTCAACTGCATTGATTAACAACACCTCATCAATTTTTGATTGAGTTTCCATAGCTGCCCCTTTGCGATCACCTTTTTGCCACTTTATTTGATATTTTACTCTCTGCGTTCAATACTTCCTTACGTGCTACCAGCAGGAAAATCTTGCCATTTTCTTTCATTGGTCCTGCTATCTTTTCTGCAGGAGTGCCTCTCCCCCAGAAAATATCTGCCCTTCCATGGCCTCTGATTGCCCCCCCTGTATCCTGGACAACTGCAAACCTTTGTAATATTTTCTTTGATGGTGAAAACTCAGAGGGCAGATTTGTTTCGTAGAAGACCAATCCTCCCTTTGGCACAAGCCGATGATCCATTGCAATGGAACGTTCAGGGGTCAGCGGTACTTCAATATTTCCCAAAGGACCGTCTCCAGGGATCTGTCGGAAAAAAGTATAACTAGGATTGTAGTTTAGAATTTCCTGTACTCGCTCTGGGTGATCATAAAGGTATTCTTTCAACGATTTCAGAGACATTTTTTCCCTGGGGATTTCCCCAAGTAATATTTTACCAATAGCCCGGTAGGGATGCCCATTTTGATCAGCGTAGTTAACTCGATAAAGATCTCTATTCGGTAACTCAATCACCCCAGAACCCTGAATTTGTAGGAAGAACAGTTCAATGTCATTGTTTACCCAAGCTAATGGAATGGCACGACCTTCAAGGGAGTTTTGATAGGAAATCTCATTACGATCATCATATTTGACAAATTTTTGATCTACGATTTTTCCACGTAAAATCCCATTGCCATACTTTTCATCAAAATTGCTCAAATTGACGGTCACCAGATCACCAGGCACTGTGTAGAGAGGCACAGGAAATTTTTCTGACTCATTCAAACTACCTTTCAAGAGAGGTTCATAATAACCTGTAAAGAAGGCCTGATTCTTTTTATTCAAACTTTCGAACCACAAAAAATCTTGCTGAAGTTTTTCAAGTCTTTCCACCTCAGGTAAATCAAAAATCCTCAAAAAGTGCTGATGAGAAGCAATCATTTCCTCAGGAGAGTACTCAACACTTCCATATCGAAATCGTTGATCTGCTGGTAATCGCTCATAATATTCGATGGAATACCCCAGGGCTCGTCGTAAATCCTCAAGATCAGGGCTCGATTCAAGTTTCAATGCATTAATCTCCGCTATTGAAATAGGTCTGGGGTTCTCTGTTGTGGTTATCTTTGTACAGCCAATCAGTAATATTGTAATTATCATAACCCAGCCCATTGGTGGGAGAGATTTTATAATTATTCGCATGTCGATTTACTGTCTAGGGTTCTTAGTTGCTGGAGATGTCTCACTTGCTTCTCCCTGAAGGCTATGTCATACCCGATAGAAGGATTTTTGGAAACCAGAACTTGCTAATTTTTAATATGTTCTAATCTTTTGGAGCTTGCCCATGAGTGTGATTGAAGTCCGTGTCCCAGATATTGGCGATTTTCAGGATGTGGAAATTATTGAAATCCATGTGAAACCTGGGGATTTAGTCGAGGCTGAAACCAGCATGATCACACTTGAATCAGATAAAGCCACGATAGATATCCCCGCACCTCAAGCTGGAGTAGTTGCAGAACTACTGGTAAAAGAAGGTGACATGGTATCTGAGGGAAGTACAATCCTCAAAATGGGAGCAGTAGCTGCAACGGACGACAAGAAAATCTTTGATGAAGCACAGAAAACCGTTTCCGTTGTTCAAGAATCACCTCAAGCAGCATTTCATACAGGAAAAGCAGATCTAGAAGCGCAGGTCGTTGTTTTGGGGTCCGGTCCTGGAGGGTACACCGCAGCTTTCAGAGCTGCAGACTTAGGGCTGGATACCATCTTGATTGAAAAAGGAAAAATTGGAGGAGTTTGCCTAAACGTTGGCTGTATTCCCTCAAAGGCATTGCTTCATGCTGCAAAGGTCATTGAGGAAGCTCAATCCATGTCAAGTCATGGGATCCAGTTTGGAACACCAGAGATTGATATAGACTCCCTACGCTCCTGGAAGGATAGCATTGTTGAGAACCTCGTTGGCGGTTTGACTGGAATGTCCAAGCAGCGAAAGGTCAGAGTCGTTGAAGGATATGGCGAGTTTCTAGATCCATTTCATTTCCGTGTTGTCTGTGAAGATGGTAGTTCCAAGACAATCAAATTTGAAAAAGCCATCATCGCCGCAGGATCAGTACCTGTTTCATTACCTTTCTTACCTGATGATCCAAGGATTGTTGATTCAACTGGAGCCCTTGAATTACGAAGCCGACCAAAAAAGATGCTCGTTATTGGAGGGGGTATCATTGGGTTGGAAATGGCTACCGTATATCATGCCCTGGGTGCAGAAATAACAGTTGTTGAGATGGTGAAGGGACTCATGATGGGAGCAGACCGAGATGTTGTTCGGCCCTTCGAAAAGTGGATCAGTAAACGCTATGAAAATATTTGGTTGGAAACCAGAGTCACCAAAGTCATCGCATCAAAAGAAGGGTTATTAGTAACTTTTGAGGGGAAATCGGCACCTTCCGAACCACAACTTTATGATTTAATTCTTAGTTCCGTTGGTCGGGTCCCAAACGGCCTTAAAATCAGTGCCAACAAAGCTGGAGTGGCTGTTGATGAACGTGGATTCATCTCTACAGATTCCCAGATGAAAACTAACGTTTCTCACATCTTTGCAGTTGGCGACATAGTTGGCCAACCAATGCTCGCACACAAAGCGACCCACGAAGGTAAAGTAGCTGCAGAAGTTTGTGCTGGTATGAAATCTAATTTTGATGCGCGTGTGATTCCTTCAGTGGCTTACACAGATCCTGAGGTGGCTTGGGTTGGATTGACTGAAGAACAAGCTAAGGCTGACGGGATTGCTTATGGCAAAGGTGTTTTCCCCTGGGCTGCTAGTGGAAGATCGCTCGCCCTCGGCCGGGACGAGGGGATGACTAAAGTAATTTTTGATGAACAGACCAATCAAATTATTGGAGTCGCTATCGTAGGGCCCAGTGCTGGAGATTTGATTGCGGAAGGTGCTTTGGCAATCGAGATGGGCTGTGACGCTTCTGATATCGGATCAACCATTCACCCTCATCCAACGCTTTCAGAAACAGTTGCCATGGCCGCAGAAGCATTTGAAGGGACCATCACTGATCTATATATTCCCAAGAAGAAATCAAAAACTCCATCAAAAGCTGCTTAATTGATATGAAGACCGAAAAGGTTGAAAATACGAATACTAGCGTACGTCTACGCTTCTTTATGCGTCTTTTTCTCTATCTTCTGATTTTTGGGAGCTTGGTCTATGTTCAAGCTAACTTCTCTGGCGATTTCAAATTAGTTGATTTGAGATCGCTTTGTTTTTGCACAAAGGCCATAAATTGATTTTCCCTAAATCAGGGCAAATGATCATCAACATCTAAAGAGAAATCCCAAAGATGAATCCTCGAGGATTTTATTTGCCTATGATTATTGTGTGCTGCTTCCTGCTAATTGGTTGTGGTAATCGAAATACTCGTTTTGGGTTTGGTGTGGGAGTTCACATGGAAGCTCCTCCTGGTATGAAAAAAGGGATAGGATTGAGTTCTTGGTACACCAGCAGCAGCACTAGTTCCTCCACCATGACCAAAGAAGAATTTATGGGAGCAGCACTAGATAAATTTATTCAGCAGGAACACCTGTTAATCGCTGAAGAACTCGCTATTGGAGAAGGTGATCGTCTTGAAGCTCTTGTGACTCTGGCAATGGTACCTAAACACGAACAATCACTTTGGCTGAAAAATATTCAGAAGAACTGCTTTGAAAACAATATCGATCGCACAAAAGCATGTTTAAGGCAGCAGGCAAAGGAACAACAAAAATCACTGCAAAAACCTAAAGAGATTTGATGCCTCTTGAGAAAATTCACGCAGAGTTAAAAACCCACAAAGAATGGCTGAATTCCAAAGGTACCTTGGGTCTGCAAGCAAATTTCAAAGGAATGAATCTAAGTGGATTTGATTTAAGGGAACAGGATTTGCGGGGCGCAGATTTTACCGAAGTAAATCTTCAGCAGGCTAATCTTGAGAAAGCAAATCTCCAAGGTGCTAATTTTCAAAATGCCAATTTGGATTTTTCGAACCTGCACCGAGCCAACCTCTGGGGGGCTTATCTTGTTGGTGCTTCACTCCGATATTCCTGCTTAAAAAAAACTTGGGCAAAATTCGCCGACTTCAGGAGAACCACTTGGGAGGGTACGCAACTGCTTCAAGCTAATTTCTGGGGAAGCAATCTTGAGGGCTCTGATATTGATCAGTTTTCCCAGCGTCCTCTTGAATTAGCAGGCGTGAATTTTCAGGAGGCAACCTGGGTGAATGGCGAACGATGTCTGCGAGGATCTGTGGGAAGAATTGTTATCGCTGGCGCGCCACCTGTTCCAAAATAATTACGGTACTCATTCCAAGGAGAAACATTACCAAGGGCACAACGAGACTAACGTCCATCAAAGGTAAGATATTTTCCTCACGCACTACATACTCTTTTCCATTGATCAACTCGCTCTCGATAACGACTTTCCAAGGCCAAACTTTCCTCATTGCTCCGATCATTAGACCTGTCAATAAGCACATGGTTATTTGCTCAAAGTGCTGCAAGGAGAATTTCAATATCCTGCTGAAACACAGAATTCCAATAAGACATCCTGATATAAAAACCAATAACGCTTCAAAATGCCCATCCTCAAATGGGGAGCGCAGAGCACCCATGATGAACTGATATTTCCCAAGAATTAATAATAGGAATGAACCGCTCAGCCCTGGAAGGATCATCGCACAAATTGCAATTAACCCACAAAAGAATAAGAACTGAGGCGAGTTAGGAGTTTGAATTGGTATGAGACCAACAACTTGGTAGGCGAAAAGTCCACCCGCTATTGTAGTGAGTAAGGCTGGTAAATTCCAGCGAGGAATTGCTCGGCCAACTAACCAAATTGAGGCCAAAACCAATCCAAAGAATAATGACCAGATTTCTACAGGATAATTAGCCAGCAGAAAGTGCATTAGGCGAGCAGTTGACAATGCAGCAACAACAATTCCTCCAAAAAGGACAAGTAGAAATTTCAGATGGATTGCTACTAGGGCTTCCTTGAATTTACCCCTTAATCCAAGCCAGACCGAACTCAAATTGATGGAGGAAATAGCTGAGAGGAGATGCTGGTAAATGCCGGTAATGAATGCGATCGTTCCGCCTGAGACTCCAGGGATTATATCCGCCGTCCCCATCGCGAGTCCCTTCCCAAAGAGGGTGAGAATCTCTCTCGTTGATTTTGGACCGGGCGCATTGTTCCAAGCCTGAGCCCAGGTCAACTCCCCTTCAGATTCAGTTTTGGGTTCTGGCATTAGGTCAAACAAGGAGTTGCGACTGAGGGACCTGATAGAAATGATCTTGATAGTTTTTCTTCAGCATCGAGTAGATTTCGTCAGCAAAGGTAGGATTTTGCATTTGTTGTCTGAGTTGCCGGCAGAAGGGGCGTAATTGTAGGGGGGTATCAATCGATTTGCGAAGAAATTGATTAGTCAGTACCTGAAGTTCCCAGAGGAACGATTCTGGTTCCATTTCCAGGAGTAATATATCTCCCTGAAATTCCAAGAAGAGCTGTTGGCTGAATGTATCCACCAAGATGAAGAAATCTTCACCGAGAATATGCAGGGAGGATACCTCCTTAGCCGGAACTCTATGCGAGAGATTTTGAAAAAATGTGGGATACTCTGTAACAGATAAATCTGGCATTGAAGATTTCGATTTAGTTTGATCTGGCGTCAACGTCCAACGTAAATTATAACTGCAAAAATTGTGACAACAATTTTGAGTTTCTTTAGATGACAAGATTTCAGAAATTGTAATTAAAAACAAGATTTGGCTGATTCTTTTCTAGATTCCACTGAAACTGCCAATTGCTAACAAAACCTTTGATTTCTCCCTCAGCTTTAATTTCACTCAAAATATTTCTAGCTTGGATGTACTGATATCCACTGTAACCAAAGGCGGCACCCACAATCCACGGTAACAGTTGACCAACCCCTTCTGATTGTTGCGCCAATTCCAAACGGCCACTTAGAAGCAGTAACGTCGCTGCCCCGGTCCCAACCGTAGCAATCAGCCATCGCTCTTCTTCTGCAGCAGCAATTTGAAAGCGTTGAAGCCATAAATCTCTGTCCGTGATTACTAATTCAGGCTGTAGTGGGAATTCTTCTTGTGGAGGCTCTAATCTCTTCTGTGTATCCAACTCACGCCTAGTGTCTGAGATCAACTTGATCTGCTTACTAACATCTAAATAAGTCTTTACGAAATCGCCCTCCCGAACTTGCTCGATTTGCTGAACAATTATCGCATTTGCCCGGCCCTGACTAATCCGATGAATGCGGGCTATCGCCATATTAGTCTCTTTGGGCACCTCTGAATCACCAGAACTCAACAGATCAGCTTCTCGACGAAAAATCACCAATTGTGCTCCCATCTCCAAACCGTGCTCAATTCCTAAATCCACGACAATACTGCTGTTCGTCAGACTCGTCACATATCCCTGCAATTCTGTATTTTTGGAGAGTCGTTGGGCAAGCATGAAAAAC
>MDTD01085100.1_pt1 | contig 18905 bp, 20 predicted proteins | sample 811221 | NCBI WGS metagenome assembly MDTD01 (sample SAMN05326646, study PRJNA326480) | marine metagenome | isolation source: seawater | place: Pacific Ocean: South West | collected 2011 | reverse complement strand
GGGCCACCCCGGCCATGCCCATGCCGCAACGCGATAAGAGTTGGCGCCTCGTCAGAAAGAGGTGTTCGGGGTTTGTTGCGTGATGTGTCATTGCTCTGCTAGGGGCCCGTTGCGCCACCGGTCAATCGACGTAAAGAAACTCATTTGAGAGAAGTAAGACCTGCGCGAGTAAAGGCCACCGGTCCAGCGCAGGGCCGGAGAACCCCTCCCGGGCTTCCGCAAGAGGAACATGCTCTCCCCGCTCGTGAATGACAGGACTCCATAGAAAACTGTCCCACGCTTCGTTCCCGGTTGACTCAACCAGGAAGTCAACTGCCTCCCCAGCTGCGACTTCCAGGCTCAACGGCGTCAGAGCCTTTTTCCCCGGAAGCACAGTCCATTGACCGGCGATTGAGCGCCGGGCAACAACAAGGCCGCGCACGGCATCGCCCTTGAGAGCAGGCTTGGAAAGCTCGCCAGTGATCTCGATGTTTGTGCTTCTCGGAGCCACCCACCGAAGAATAGCAGCGTGGTCACCCTTTCCCGGGTGGCCCCCGGCAGAATGCCAGTGCACCCATCCGGTCTTCGACGCCGGCAGCTCAGGGCCTCCCTGCCACACTTTTCCAGTATAGTGGGACAAGGTCTTGAATTCCACCCGCCCGGTATCCCGAAGCAGGCGTCCATGTCCATAGCTCCACGCTCCGGAGGTCTGGGCCTTCTTCCCGGAAGTAGATTCAATAAAGCGTGCGGCCCCTGCCGATTCTGCGAGTGAAGGGTTCCGTTTGAGAATCTGATTATAGAGAGCGTTGATTCGCACTTGCTCATTTTCATGCCTTGAGGACCGCCCAGCTGCGGCTCGTGCCTGCTCGTGCATGAAAGGGCTGTTCATCAGATAGAGGGCCTGATTCGGAGTAGTGGTGGTGGCCCGCTTTACAACGGGCTGACTGGAGTCCGGAAAGTCGAAGATTCGAAAGAAGGACGGTGTATTCTGGCGCTCAATAAGGCCGTAAATTGTGCGGCGAGGCGGAAACGGAGCTTCGTGGATTTTCACGGGGCGGCCCCCTGCCCGGAGATCAAGACGGCCGCTCACCTGCAAGGTCGTATCGCGCCAAGACTCGAGGTCTTTTCGGTGACGATTGCTACGGAAATAATATCGGTTTTCAGGGTCGCTCTGGGCGTGCTCGGGACCCGCCTTGCTGCTGCGCTGCCATGCCCGCGAGGTCATGATATGCCGAATCAGGGCCTTCACCGACCAATCTTGCTCCTGAAGGTAAAGTGCCAGATGATCGAGAAGATCCGCGTGCAGCGGGGGTGGCGCCTGTAATCCGAAATCTCCCGGAGTGTTCACGAGCGGGCTTCCCATGACATGCATCCAGACTCGGTTTGCACAGACCCGGGCAGTTAACGGATTCCCCTTGCGAGTCAGCTCATGCGCGAGCTCAAGACGCCCACTGCCTTTCTTAAAAGTATCGGCGGGATTTTCTCGGAAGAAGGCCGGAAATGCTCGAGGAACCTTGGGGCCTCGACTGGATTGCTGCCCTCGCTCAAAGATGACCGGCTCCCTGGGGCGCGGTCGGTCGCGGACGGCCATTGCCCTCGAGGGCGCAAATTCCGATTTGCCCTCCAGCTCGTCCATCTTGGCCAAGAGCCCCCGGTATTTACCTCTTTCGGTCTGGTTGAGCTGCGAGAGAGCCTTCTTGCGGTCAAAATCGAGCGGGTTCGAAGGCCGTTGGTAACCCTTGATCTTTTCTGCCGCATAATCATGCGCGGTATTGGCCCGCTTAAGAAGTTCTTGGCGAAACGCCCGGTAGCCGGGCGAGTCCTCAGGGGAAGCGATCACGGGCAATTCGCCTTCGGGCACCTCCTCAGTACTATCGAATACCCCGTAAAGCCCATAGTAATCTCGCATGGTGAGCGGGTCACTCTTGTGATCATGGCAACGCACACACTGCATGGTTAGGCCCATTGTGCTCCGAAAGGTGACATCGATCCGGTCTGCAATGATGAGGTCATGCTTATTGAGATAGCGGCGTCCCAGAGTAAGAAAGCCGAGAGCGGCCTGCTCTCGTATGGGCACATCCATAAGGTCCGCCGCGATTTGCCTCCGGAGAAACTCATCATATGGCAGGTCTTTGTTCAGGGATTCTATGACCCAATCCCGGTAAGTGAACGCAAATGGAAAGAGACGTCCCGCTGTGAAATCATAGCCCTTGGTATCAGCATAGCGAGTAACGTCCAACCAATGGCGAGCCCAGCGCTCTCCATAGTGACGGGAAGATAGGACCTCATCGATCATGCGGGCACTCCATTCCGACAGAGGCTCTCCCGTCGCTCCAGAGACCTCAGCACCCAGATTGGCCGGAGGCTGAAGCCCGGCAACCACGTGCCATGCACGCCGCAGGAGCACCCCACGGGCAGCATCGGGCACCGGTTTGAGGTTTTTCTCCCTTTGACGGATAGCTAGGAGTTCATCAACAGGGTGGCTCTTTCCCGCCAAAGGGGGACGGGCAGGCATCTGAAAAGCCCAATGCCGCTCCGCGGATGCGGCACAGGCCCTTGTGACGTTAACCGCCACGGAAAGAACCGCGATCCCGAGCAGGAACAGGGAAAGAACTCGCATACGAACTGGGTTTCCCAAAACTTTGCCCGCCGCGGGGCACACCTGCAAGAGCAAGTAGTCAGGCTGGGCCCTCAAAAGGAGCGGTTAAACGAGAGCATTAACCCATGAAAACGCGAACCGTAGGCTCCGGCCACCAGGTCACCGGCATCAAATTCAGGGGTTGGATCAAGAACTGTCCGATCTGAAAATGCGTACTGGTAGGCCAGATCGACCGTCCAGGTCGTCGCCCGGTAGCTTACCCCGGCACTCAGCCAATGCCGATCGGCATCGGCAATAGCCGGATTAAAATTAAGATCCGGCTGGCTGTTTTCTATGAAAATATAACCTGCGTTGAAGGCCCATGTTTTGTTGGGAGCATACGTTACCCCGAATCCATACATGAAGTTAGACTCCCAGTTAAAGGGGATCGGGTTGTCCGGCAGCGGCGCCTGCCGCAGGGTTGAAACTTTCAGGCGCCTCCAGTTCACCCACTCAACATTAGCTTCCAGTGTCCACTGCTCGTTAGGCCGAAAAGCGTATCCTGCAACCAGAGTGTCCGGAGTAACCAGATCCAAGGCAGCCGCTGGAACGGCAAGACCGACTTCCGGAGCCGCCGCAAACCCCGAAAGGTCAAGTTCAGTCTTGGCCCTGTAAGTGAGGCCGAAGGAGTGTCTGCCACCTGGCTGCCACAACAGCGACGCAATCCAGCTAGTGGAATAATCATTTCCTTCGAAGCCAAATTCCGCGGGCGGATTTGGCGGAGGCAAAAATTGCTTCAGAGTTCCATCAGCATAAGTGAGGGCAAGACCCGCTCCGATAGAAAGGTCGGAACTTAACTCATAACCAAGGACGCCCCAGGCCGTGGCGTAGGTAAGGTCCGTCTCGGTTGCAACAGCCCGGAAAGGAGTGCTTGCTCCCCAGTCGGTGCGCAGGCCGAAGGGCGCGTTCAGGCCAACCCCCGCTGATAGGCGTTCGTTGAGCGGCGCAGCGGCATAAAACTGGGGAAGGGGAATAAACTCTGCCTTGTTCTGATGGCTTCCTCCATCTATCGCTGTTTCGCCATCGATTCCTAGACGCACACCGTAGAGGCCGAGATGCACTGCCGCGGAATCAAGCTGCGTCAATCCGGCAGGGTTATAAAAAACTGCGGACGGCCGGTCAGCGGTTGCTACAAAAGCATTCCCTCGAGAAGCCGCAAAGGGATCTTGGACCGGTATGTAGAAACCGTTGGCATGAAGACCCGCTACCGTAGCAAGAAGAAGGCAGATGACTCGCATGGCGGGCGGGGTAGAAAATTGAAGAGAATGAGGAGGTGTCATTTTGGGGGCGGGTTCGTGCGCTTTCACAGAGATTCAAAAATGGAGTGCTCCTCTGTGAGGAAAATAGACGATCTGGAAAGGTCGCAGAATCTGGCCTCGTCCTCAATAAGCTTCTCGTGGGCCGAAACGCCCTCCGGCGTTTGCATTGCTTCCAGAAGCTCCTCATGGGAATTCCACCAGATTTCTGTGATCCCGTCATAAGGACCAGAAGCACCACGCCCCTCTTGTGCCACTTGATTGAGAGGAGATTCCAGAAGGTGGCTCTGAACATATTTTCCGGCATTAAGCGCTTCGGCAAAGCTTTTGACAAGTGGGCCGTGATTCTCTTTCCAGTAGCGGAAGAATTCTTCCTGAGGCATCCCGGCTTTACGGTGAACGCAATAAACGAGTTTAATCATTTCAGTTAGTGGGTGGTGATGTTTCTAGGGGTGAGCGCTAATCAACAAAGCGAGACCAGAACAGTTCGTTGCCTACGAGCTCTGCTGCCAGCTCTTCGAATGGGTCATGGGGCGCCCGCTCAATCCGGGAAACGTCAAATCCTATCCGCAATCGAATCTCATTCCGGCTTGGGTCTGGAAGAAAATCGAAAGCGCCACCGTGGTGCGCTATGCGCATGCAGGCTCCAATCAGGTTCAGGGTTTCTCTGGGAGGCTCCTCCGCACTAGAGCTCATGATTACAGCAAGAAGCGCGCGCAGCGGGTGGGCAGGAAAGATTAGCTCAAGTCCAGAAAGGCATTCCTCTAGTCGAACAGGCCCATCGCTCTCAACTGCCCTCGCAAGAGACTGAACCAAGGGAACCACCACTTCCTGGAGGCTCTCGAGCGGCCCGGGCCAGTCAGGCGGTGCGCCACGTGCCTCACTCCATTCAACAACTGAACTGCCAGAGACAGCTGGCTCAAGCGCATCGCGAACGCGGCATCGATCATTATAGTCGAGGCTCGTCGGGCTGGTTAAATCCGTGGGGAGGTAGGAATGCACGGCGCCGAGAAACGATAAGTGGCGGCGATACAATTCGCGCCAAGAAAGTCCCTCATGGCCAAGAGCCTCGGAAAGGGATCTCTCCCGCGGATCTTCCGCGAGGCGGACTACTATTCTGAGAGCCTCGCCGACATGGCGAATACCGGTATCCCGGAATACCGCCAGAGCTGCAAGCGACATGATCCGGTCCGATGCCGCGAGGATATCCACGCTCATCATTTTCTGGCGGACGAGCTCTTCCCTCTCCAACCGAACAATATAGAGCTCCATGGCTCTTTTTAGCGTGACTTCCAGTTCCGGGACTTCCCACGGTTTGGTTACATAGCGATAAATGCCGCCCTGATTGACCGAGGAGACGGCGGCATCAATGTCCGCATACGCCGTAGAAAGAATCCGGACGACCCCGGGTTTAAGGAGAGCTACCTTCTCGAGAAAATCGCTGCCGGTTTCCTTCGGCATCCGCTGATCGGTAACGACCACCCCTATCTCGTCCTGGTATTCACGGAACCGCTCGAGGCCCTCTGCTCCATCCTCAGCAAGGACGATTCGGAACGTTTTCCCAAAGAGCTTGGCAAAATATTTTCGTGTCTTCTGTTCATCATCGACAAACAGAATGAGATGTTGGCGATAATCGAGAGTTGGCTGGCTCATTTTTCCCACGCTTTTTGGAGGTCCGCAGTATCCGCCTTCACTTCTTGGAGGGAGCTCTCTTCCTCAGGCCTGCCCGCGGAAAGGCCAGACTCTTCGGCATCCATCTCTCCCTGCGAGGGCCGGGGGATGATCACCCGGAACTCGGTTGGCCGCCCGGACGCGCTCTCGACCTCGATCCGGCCATCGTGGGATTCAATAATCCTGTGACAGATGCTCAGGCCCAGTCCCATTCCGGCACCCACTTCTTTCTTGGTGAAGAAGGGGTCGAAAACATGATCCAGATCTTCCGCCGCAATCCCCGGCCCATTATCCTGAACCTTTATCTCCACATGGCCCTCTCCGCTCCGGGCCGAGGAAACCGTGATACATGGCTCGACTCCGCGCTCGCGGGCCCCTTCGAGAGCTTGGGCGGAGTTCTGGATCAAGTTAACCATGACCTGGCAGAGCTGGTTCGCGTTTCCAACTACCCGGTGACTCTCCGGGACCTCTACCTCGAAGGATATCCCGCTGAGCTCTCCCGCCAGCAGTCTTCGCGCATTTTCAACGGTTTCGGCTATGGTTATCTCCTCCTTAAGGACGGCCTCTCCCTTGGTGAAGGATCTCAAATCACTGACGATCCGGATGACCCTGTTCACACCTTCCTCCGCATCGGCAATCGTCTCTTGAAAATCCGCACGCTCCTGCTCTTCCACGTCATCGGCATACATCCGGAGTGCATGCAGCGCGGTTTTAACGTAGTTCATCGGGTTGTTAACCTCGTGAACGATGCCAGCGCTCATCCGTCCCAGCGAAGAAAGGGTTTCTGCCTGCAATAACCGCGCCTCGTTCTCCTTGATCTCTTCTAGCGCAACATCGCGTTCATCTACCGCTACCCTGAGTTCCCGGTTAATCAATCCGAGCTCTCTCTGGTAGCTCTGTCGGTCAAGAAGGTTGCGAATCCTCAATCGGAGCTCGGCGGTCGTGAACGGTTTGGTCAAAAAATCACTGACCCCCGCCTCAAGAGCCTGAATGCGAGGCGTTTCATCAGCCGCGGCTGTTAACAGAAGAATGGGAACTTGCGAGGTAGAGTCATGCTGCCGAAGCCTCTGGGTCAGGGTGATCCCATCCATCTCCGGCATCATATAATCGAGAATGATCAACTGGGGCTCAAACTGTCGTGCCAGCTCCCATCCCTCCATGCCATCACAGGCCTCAATAACCCCACATCCCATTTCCTCGATCTCTCCTTTAAGGAAGCGCCTCAATCCATTTTCGTCTTCCGCAATGAGAACGAGCTCCTTGTTGAAGGAGCCGTCCAAACTGGAACCCACTGCCACGAATGGCTCAGTCGAGCCGCGGCGGGGGGCCGCTGTCCCCAGCGCCCCGCGTATGCGGGCTTCGTTGTGAATCTGAGTGAGAGGATCATCCGTCCCGGAAGGCACTGCTCGAGAACCATCCGGCAGAGCGAGAAGAGGCACGGAGATCGTAAATTTAGTACCTTTCCCATACTCGCTTTCTATGGCGATAGTGCCGTTCATCGAGTCGGTCAGGCTCTTTACCAGAGCGAGCCCGATCCCAACGCCATTGTGCTTCTTAGCCGCGGAGGTGTCGGCCTGCCAAAAGCGCTCAAACGCAGAGTTGAGCTGATCCTCTTTCATTCCAGCGCCATTGTCCTCCACCTCAAGAATCAGGTGGCCATCATCGAGTGCGGCTGAAAGCGAAACCTCCCCTCCCGCTGGAGTAAATTTTAATCCATTCACGGCCAGATTCAGAACGACTTTTTCCAAGCGGTCCCGATCAAGATACACCTCTTCGGCCTCCCCGCATAATGCCTCCCAGCGTAGCGCGATTCTTTTTCGGTCGGCCATGGGCTGCAGGTTCCTCCCAAGACCATCTATGAAGGTCAGAGGACAGAATCGCTCAGGCCGCATCGGCATCTCGCCACTATCCATCCGCACCAGGTCGAGAATATCGTTAATGAGGCGAAGGAGCCGCATCCCGTTATCCTCCATCCCGTTTACAAGCTCGGAAACCTTGGCGTCGTTTTGCACCAAATTAAGGTTTTGCATCTTCTCGATAGGCGCAAGCATGAGCGTGAGTGGAGTGCGTAACTCATGGCTGATATTGGCGAAGAACCGCGTTTTTGCTTCGTCGAGGTTCTGGAGTTTCCGGTGGTTTTCCGCCAGAGCCTCCTGTTGGGAGACCACCTCTTCTCGCAGACAAAACTCCGCGAATCGAAGCTTATTATAAAAGTAAAGTCCGATACAGACGAATGCCGCAGTCACAAAGAGGAAAAACAAGGCGATCGTTATATCCTGAACACTGGTCGAGGTGTTTAGGGCTACCGCAAGGTAGCCTGCTATGCAGAGAGTCGAACTGATCACCCCGTCGATACATCGCCACCGAAGAAGCAGCACCGTTCCGACCATGACGAGATTCAAACCTGCGTAGTATGGCGAGCCCCCTCCCCCGGTCTCGGAGAGCATCCCGTGAATAGTCACCATCGGGATTAAGGCGACGAGATGGCCAAGCAGATGAAGCGTTCGACGTGACTTGCTGCGGACCCGATAAAGAAGAAAAAGTACGAACAAGAGCCCGCAAGAGCACGCCATCCGAAGCAGGAAAAGGGTGCCCACAACTCCCTCAGGGCTCTGCGCAGAAGGAGTCCCAAAGGCCGCCCAGTCCATTCCAGCTCCCAACGCGATGAAGACCGCGGCCAGAAGAGCGCCTCGGCGATAGTTCAGGAGACGGTGCTCGTCCTCCTGAGCTTCAAACCTCTGCTGGAGCAGTGATGGTCCCCCTCCCAGCTCTGGATCAGCTTTTCCCATGGTCGTCATTTTTACGAACCTCTAAGAACAGATTCACTCCGGTTTCATCCCGGTCGAGAGTTGTTTCGAATTGGCCGCCGTTGAGGGGCGCTATCTCCATCATGGCGTTGTCGTCCCGGTAAATCAGATTCCATTCCAGAACGTATTCCATCCATGCGCGGCTGGGATTTGTATCACTGACATTCGTAACCAGCATGAGGCCCCCGGGGGCAAGAAGGCGGGCGAATAGATCGTTGAGGCGGCGGCAAACCCGCTGGGAGAGATAATCAAAGAGGCCCGAGCAGTAGACCATGTCGAAGGATTCCCACTTCAGATCCACGTCCCCGGTCGAGGCCTGCCGCAAGAGCTTGTGGACCGAATGCTGAAGGAGGGAAATTGGCGCCACCCTGCCAGCCTGGGCTCGAACCCGGGTGAGCTCCTTCCGGGTATATTCGATTGTCTCGGAGTTGAAATCCAGAAGGGTGATATCGCATAGATCACTGAGTTCTTCATTCTCCAGAAACTGCTTCACTTCGTGCGCAGGACCACAACCTAGATTGAGAATGCGAGTTCTCCTTCCCTTCATCGCGTTACGCTCAGCCTCACCCTTAAGCTTCCTGGTGAGATAAGAAATGCGATTGCGGTGCGCAACAACAGGAGGCGTCTGCAGGAAGGAATGATTGATGAGTTTTGCGAAAAGAGATCCGCCCTCGTAGGAATCTCTCACCATCATGTTTACCATTTCATAGTCCCCGGCATACCCGAGTGGTTTGTGAAAGGTGCGATAGGTAAATGGAGAACAAAGGACCAGCGGATGAATCTGACGGCGGACATAAAACTTATGAGTTGCCTCGCGACCCTCAGGGATTTTGCCGACCGACTCCTCGAAACTGGCCATTGCTGCCTGCATTTCCTCCAAAACGCTGCCCTGTAGCTGATCGATGATCTCTCGCTCAAGAGTAGGGCGGTCCACAGACGCTGTTGACCGTATGCCCAAGTCTATTTGCTCCATCCACCGCTGCATCCCGACAAGCAGGTTTTGCATGTCTGCCACCGTTAACTTGAAAGACAGATCAACCTCATGGGCTCGCTTCCAATCTTGGACGAAAGCGTCAAACTGGTTTGCGAGAGGATCACGACCCTCCCGGTCCGAGAGGAAATCTACATCAAGCCAGGCGTTTCCAAGAGTCGCTTCGCACACCAGCAGGATCCCCGTGTTCACAAGACCTGTAACAACCGCTTCTCCCTGATAAACTACTCTGTCGCCAACCCTGATTCTGAAATCCCGCAGGACCTCAGAGAGTTGAAGAATGCTATAAGGATTATAGATCTCAAAAGCTACGGAGTAGCGGCGAAGCCTCAGGATATTGGCCGTAATCTCAGAGCCTTGGCTGTTGCGGCAAACTACAACACTGGTGAGAAGCGAAGATCCTTTCTGCATTGACTAGGTAGCTGAGATCAAAAATGGTGTGAAAGTAAGGACGGGCTTGCTTGCTGATATGCTTAGAAGTCTGGTCCTGTGAGCAATCTTTCCCCGTTACTATCATGTCGCAAGAACCCCCAAAATTCACCATTACACGCGAAGGACAGCACTTCAGGTGCCCAAACGGCGAAGACTTGCTCGAGCTGGCTGAGGAAGAGGAATTTTCTGTTTCGGGAGTCGCGGAGCATCTGAAGCTTACCAACAGGCAATTGGAATATGCTGTCGAGAGGGCCTCTGGCCTTCGACCCAAGGAGCTGTTCCGGCGGCACCGGATGCTCCTCGCCCGACGACTTGTTGCCGAGGGGTTCTCCCTGCAGGTCATCGCACACCGCCTCGGGTTCAAGCACTACACTCACTTCGCCTCTGAGATTAAATCCTATTTTGACCTCCCGCCGCGACAGTTCCAAAAATCGGTTCGCGCCCTCTGTCCGGAAACCTGATCGAAAAGAGGGTCCCTTGAGATCTGGATCAGCTGGACCTCGTTTGACAGTGTATTGTTTTCCGTAAGCCATCGCTCTCAAAAATTTTTTGTGCTCAGCAGGTTGGATCCAAGAAAGAACCGTCGAACGCCGACGGCAGCAGCTGCTTGAGATTGACTTTCCCAACAGGAGTCGCGTGCGGATCAACCAGAAATACGACGATGTCGGGGCAGAATTCGTTGAGAACCTGGCGGCATGCTCCACAAGGGGCCGGAGCTCCCGGGGCGCAGATTACGATAGAATCAAACTCGCGTTCTCCCTCCGAAACCGCCTTGGACAATGCCACTCGCTCAGAACAGATTGTCAGCCCGTAAGAAGAGTTCTCAACATTACAGCCAGTAAAAATGCGGCCAGAACGAGCACGTAGTGCGGAGCCCACCTGGAAGCCTGAATAAGGAGCATACGCCGATTCGCGAGCCTCCCGGGCTATTTGAATCAATTCTATGTCCAAATCCTCACTCATGGCCCTGTCGCTGAGCCGATGAATCTCGCACCCGAGCGATCCGGCAGAGCGCCACGGGGGCCGGAAGATCATTCATCGCCTTCACGCCTTTAAAGATGGCTTAAATATCTTGGTATGTGTAGCTAAATCGCCCTCTTTTCCCGAAAATCCTCAGTTTGCCAGAAGGGCATTTTTCCGTTCAATTCGTGTTTTCTATGAGAATTTTCGTCATCCTTTCCCAATTTTCCCACACCCGAGAGGGCCCTTTGCGCCCTGTCTCAGGCACTACGGCACCTTGAAGCGACCATATCACGGAGGGTTGTATTCGAGCCCATCCGATGACGCCCCGCACCAGAGCGCTTCTACCGCAGAGGGGGGGAGAACCAGAGCCGCGATGCGCTTCCGGGCGAAGATGGGTTCGGACGCTTATGAAGAATGCGAAACCCGCTCGATCTATCAGCTTGCAACCCGCCACCCTGCCGGCCCGGGCTCTCTATTTGCTGCCTTGCGGTAGCCCTAACTCCGATTAACCTCGATATCGTATGAAGTCTGTTTCCTTTCTGAAGGCTCTGCTCACGGGCTCAGCTATCGTCGCCCTCGCGGGGCAGGGAGCAGCTCTTGAGGACGAGTCCGCGCCCTCCCCTGATAATCAGGAAACGCCCCGAAAACCTGTAGAAGATCTCGGCCCGGGCTATCGGTCAGAGGAAGTCACTTTCAAGGCGGGCAACGTCGCAGCCAAGGCCTACCTCGCACTCCCGGCGAAAAAGGTGCCTGGCCCTTATCCGGGAATTCTGGTTTGTCCAGAATGGTGGGGGCATAACGATTACGTCCGCATGAGGGCGGAGATGCTTGCCGAACTAGGCTATGCCGCACTGGCAATGGATGTTTATGGAAACGGACAGAAAGCACACGACCCAAAAACTGCGTTGAAAATGGACGGATCCCTCAAAGCGAACCAGCGCGAAATGAATGCTAGAGTGCTGGCACACCTTAAATTTCTCAGGGGGCGCCCAGAAGTGGACGGAACCAAGATTGCGGCTATCGGATATGGAAGCGGCGGAGACGTCTGTCTTCAGATGGCGAGGAATGGAATGCGCGGGCTTGGGGCCGTGATTGCTTTTCATCCTTTATTTAACGTAGTGCCCTCTCAGCCCCCCATCCGGAAGGCAACCGCCAAGGTGATGGTCTGCGACGCTCTCGAGGACCCTTACGTCCATCTCAGAAAGGGCAAGGTAGAGGCTTTCCGTGATGAAATGGCGAGCGTCAAAACAGATCTTATGATCGTTCCCTTCCCCAATGCGATGCAGAGCTTCACCGTTCCGAATGCCGACATCGTTGGCGAAAAGTTCCGGATTCCTCAGGCTTACAGCCCTGAGGCAGACAAGCGCGCCTGGGGGCTTCTCAGGGGATTCCTGAGGGATCTCTGGAGTCCCGCTAGTCCGTCCGGATAAAAACCTTGAGAGAAATTCCGCTCCCTCCGTAACCTTGAATACCAAACACTTTCACCCCCCGGTCCTGTGGAACTTGCTGCTCGTTGGCACTACATGCCTAATGATGCTTGTCTCCTGCAAAGAGACGGGACCACCCTTCAACTCGGGCGCTCCCGAGGGACTGCAAGAGCGCCCTCCGGCGCCCGACCCTGAGGTCATCGCTGCTCTCAAGACACAGGCATTCGGCAGCAAGCTTCTTGGCCTGACGAATTACCTCGTCCGGGGCGATTACGTGCAAGCCGATCTGCCGAAAGCGCCCCGATATTATCTCCTTAATTTCAGTGGAAGCACCTGAGGCCCCTGCCGGGAGCATGCTCCAGAGTTGCTGGAGAAATACCAAACACAGATTGCGAAGAACCCCGAAGTGGCTCTCATTCACGTTAGCTGCGATGAAACCTCAGGGGATGCCCTCGCATGGGCTCGTCAAGAGGGGTTTACTTGGCCGACTATATTATTCTCCGACCTCGAAAGGGCCGGGCTCACCCAGTATGAAGCTTGGCCAGGTGAGGTGCGTCTCGTAGACCGTGAGGGTGTTGTTCTCACCAAGGACGAGAAGGAAGCCTTTGCGACCATTTCCCTAAAAAATTAACATTTTTCTTTCCTGGTGACGCTTCTTCCTATCATAAGGCCAGTCCCATCATTCCCTATAAATATGAAACTATTACTCTTGGCCGCTTCTCTGGCTTTTATCTGCCAAGTCCCCCTCGCCGCCCGAACATGGACCAGTGCCGATGGCTCAAAGACTTTTGAGGGAGAATTGCGCGCCCTGAGTGAGACCGCGAAAACAGTCACCGTCCTTATGGAGGGCGGCAAGATAAGGACCTTCGCTATCAGCCTTCTGTCGGAAGCGGACCGGAATTTCCTCAAGAAAGAAGGTCATAAAATCCTTCTAGCTGCGAGTGACGGAGAAGGGACCGGCGGCACGCTACAGGGCCAGAAAATAGGCAATAATCTGACAAAGCCAGGCATTCTTTCCAAGGTTGAGGGAACGAGCTTTGCCGAGCATCAGCTCACTAAGTCTCCCGACTATTACATCGTGTATTTTTCAGCGAGCTGGTGACCGCCCTGCCGCACTTCTGCTCCACAGTTGGTGAAGCAATATCAAGCCGAGATCGCAAACAATCCTTCCGTCGAAATGATCCATGTGAGCCTCGACCGTGACAAGAAGGCCGCGGAGGCCTGGGCGGCAAAAGAAGGGTTTCCCTGGCCGACCGTTATGATGGACAAAGTCAAGGAGAGTGGACTCGAGGATTACATGCCTAGTGCGGTTCCTGATTACAAGCTTCTCAGCAAGGACGGCAAGATTGTCGCAGAGGGCAAAGGCAAGGTATTCGCCAGAGCGGCCGAGCTCACCAAGAAGGGATCCTAAGCACCGGGAACCTATCGCAACATCCCGCCAGCCGCCCACTCAGGCCACACCCAGTTCGATTGTATCCTTCATCCAAAGATCGTGAAACATATCCTTCCATTCGCTCTTCTTCTTATCGTGCCTAACCTCTCCTCTTGCACCCTTGCGGGAAGGCTCATTCAGGCTCCTGTCCGATTGATGCAGGCTGGCGTGCGCACGGTTACCGATGTCGACCAGCGGGTCTACCCGGCAACAGCCGAATCCAGCCGAATTCATGGCCTCGCTCTGAGGCATTCCGAGCCAGTACCCCCCTCAGGGATCTTGCAGGAAAAGCCGGCGGCTTCCGTCAGGAACCAGATCGAAGCGGAGCCTCAACGCCCCGGAGGGGAGTAGCGCAGCAAACTTGCCTGCCCACTCAACAGCCACCACGCCCTCTGGATCCTCCAGAAGGTCATCCCATCCCAGCGCCAAAATCTCCTCTGCAGCTTCCACTCGATAGAAATCGAGGTGATACAGAACCCGGCTCGCAGCTGGATATTCGTGGAGCAGAGTAAAGGTTGGACTAGTAACGAGTCCCTCGTGCCCTATTCCTGCGGCCAAGCCCTTGACGAATTCCGTCTTACCGGCCCCCAGATCGCCGTCCAGGCCGATGACCGCGCCAGGCTGCAGTTCGCGCCCCAACTCACGCCCGAGCGCACGCATTTCGGCGGGATTATCGCATTTCCGAGGGAAATCCATACCGATGGACTCTGCCTCCCTCCTACGGCTTTGGCAAAAATTTCTTGCTCCCTCGGTAAGGCTGTGGTGAATTCCCCGCCCGCTTCGCCTCTGGCGCAGCGGCTCCATCCCGTCTCCTAAAAACAATGGCCTACGCAGTATTCAAGACCGGCGGCAAACAGTATCGCGTCCAAGAGGGCGACAAGCTCGATATTGAAAAGCTTGAGGGCGAAGTCGATGGCGAGGTTCGGTTCGGCGAGGTTCTCTTAGTGAATGACGGCTCAGCGACCACGGTTGGAACTCCCCTCGTGGAAGGCGCCGCAGTTACGGCAAAGGTTCTCGATCAGTTCCGTGGACCAAAGGGCGTGGCTTTCAAGTTCAAACGCCGAAAGGGCCATCACAAAACCAAAGGATACCGGAGAGCTCTTACCAAAGTTGAAATTACCGGCATTGCTGGATAACTATTTTCCATATTATACCCTCAGAAACTCATGGCTCACAAGAAAGGACAAGGATCGGTCAAGAACGGGCGCGACTCCCGCAGCAAACGGCTGGGAGTTAAAAAGTTCGGCGGGGAAGCTGTCATTGCCGGCAACATTATTATCCGGCAGCGCGGCACCAAGTGGCACCCCGGAGAAAACGTGGGACTGGGGCGCGACCATACTATCTTCGCCTTGGTCGATGGCAGTGTCTATTTCGACCGCAAGGGCCGCCGCGTGAATGTCGCGGAACCTGCCGCAAGCTGAACAAGCAAGAGTGCGGTGTCTTAGTTATCATCACAGCGACCTCTGAAGGGAGGTCGCTTTTTTTGCGGCTCTTCCCGACGCATATACGATCGTCCTCACGCCCGAAATGTTTAACCTTGTCCTTGTCGCACCCGAGATCCCGCACAATGCCGGCGCGGCAGGACGACTCTGCCTCGCTACAGGATCTACGCTCCATCTGGTTAAGCCGCTCGGATTTTCTCTGGACGATAAACAAGTACGCCGAGCAGGACTGGACTACTGGAAGGACGTTGAGGTGAGAGTTTGGGACTCTCTCAAGGATCTGCTCGGTAATACCTCTCCGGGGCAGGTCTGGTTCCTCACGACCAAGGGAACAACCGCGCATTGGGATATTGCCTTCCAACGGGGAGACTTTCTCGTGTGTGGATGCGAAACACGTGGGCTACCACAATCCCTCCTTTCCGAATTTCCGGATCGACTTGTCCGCATTCCGATGGCGGCGGATGGAACCAGATCACTGAATCTGGCGACTGCAGCAGCGGTGGCCCTCTATGAGGGTATGAGGCAGGTGCGGTAGGAGGCCAAAGCCGGCTTACTCGGAATCAGGCTCTTCGTCCGATTCTCCTTCGGATGTGGCCTGAATATCCTGTAAGGCCCCAATGAAATCACCAAGGATTTCAGCAGGCACCATTATCGTATCCCTGTTCCCGGATACGTCTTCGGTAATCTTCACCACTTTCCCCCGTGCATTTTCCTTCAAGTCGAGGAAAAACACTTTCCGGTCCGCAAGAATCTTTTCTGTGTGCAGTAAATCGCTTTCCACCTGTCCGCTTTCTTTAATTTATCCTGAGATTTTCCGCTGAATCCCCCCACGGGTCAAACTCAAAAGATCAAGACAGGGCGGGTGCTCAAACGCGTTAGATTACGTTTTCTGCACATATTTACGCCCGCGCCACGGCTCCAGCCGCTTTCCAACCACGAGGGCAGAGACTCTCTTTCCGGAACTTCTCAATGCAGACCGACCGCCCGGCGCACCCGGTTGAGCACCACCCTTGCCTGCTCCCGCGCACGACTTGCGCCTTCCTTGAGAACCCCGTCAACGTATCCGGGGTCCTCGGCCAGCTCCTGCCGTCGCTCCCGCATGGAAGCGAAAAAGTTCCAATAAGATTCCCAGAGACGTTTCTTAAAATCCCCATAGCCAATCCCGCCCGCCTTATGGTCCATGACCATCTCGTTGTATTCCTCCGCGGTGGCAAACAGCTTGAAGAGATCCAGAATGACTGAGCCCTCGACAGGCTTGGGGTCCTCGACCGCCGCCGAGTCGGTAACGATTCTCATCACCTTCTTTCGCAGGGCCTTTTCTTCACCAAAGATCGGCAGGGTATTATTATAGCTCTTACTCATCTTCTGCCCGTCAAGACCCGGCACTTTGGCAACGGCATCAGGAATGACAGCTTCAGGGAGAACCAGGGTTTCTTCCCCGTAGTTTTCGTTGATTTTGGTAACCAGATCTCTGGTAACTTCAAGGTGCTGTTTCTGGTCCTCTCCAACCGGAACCCGGTCTGAGTCGAAGAGAAGGATATCCGCCGCCATCAAAACAGGATAAGCAAACAGGGCATGGCTCGCGGCAACTCCCTGTGAGACCTTGTCCTTGTAGGAATGGCACCGTTGCAGCAGGCCCATGGGACAGACTGTGGAGAGGATCCACGCCAGCTCACAAACCTCGGGAATGTCACTTTGCCTCCAGAAGACCGCTTTCTCAGGATCCAGCCCACAAGCCAGAAAATCCAAGGCTACTCCCCTGACGTTGGCGCGCAGCTCTTCAGAATCATGCGTGGTAGTCATCGCGTGATAGTCCGCGATGAAATAAAACGCCTCTCCCTTCTCCTGCAGTTCAACTGCCGGCCGCATGGCCCCGAAGTAGTTCCCAACGTGCAGAGTTCCGCTTGGCTGCAGGCCCGTTAATGTCCGCATGCCGGCATGTTTACGCCTCCCCATGCCGGAAGCAAGAAGCGAGGCGCGCGTCTTCGTGGGTCGGCAGGCTCCCTCTGTAGGATAACCTGCCATCGCGGAATGCCATTCTTACGACTGGACTCTCCATTCCCTGCTCTGCTCTTCTTCTTTCATGGACTCTCTGAATGGAAAGATCGCGGTTGTAACTGGCGCCTCGAGCGGGATAGGGCACGCTATCACCGAGAGCCTTCTGGAAAAAGGCGCCCGGGTGTTCGGGCTTTGTCGCCATATTGGCAAAATCCCGAAAGCTGCCATTCCAATTTCATGCGACCTCCGGCAGCCGGCCCGTATCGCCCACGCTTTCGAAATTCTACAACAAGCGGTCTCCTCGATCGACATTCTGGTTAACAACGCGGGGATCGCCTATCTTTCCAGCCTTCTGGAAGGCAAGGTCGCCGATTGGGACGAAATGTGGGAGGTCAACGTCCGCGGGCTCGCACTGTGCAGTCAGGAGGCTCTCAGGATCATGGCCCCGGAAGGGGGGCGCATCGTCAATGTGTCTTCCCTAAGCGGGCATCGGGTGCCTCCAACCGGAGGGTTTTACGCCCCTACCAAATTCGCGGTAAAGGGTCTCACGGAATCGATGCGATCCGAATTGAAAGCTGCTGGACTTCCCCACCAGGTCGGCTCGGTCTCTCCCGGCTTTGTAGATACTCCTCTGGTGAACGACTATTTTCGCGGTCGGGAAGCCGATCTCGCTGCCCTCCGCGAAAATACCAGAATGCTCGCGGCCGATGACATCGCCCGCGCTGTTCTCCACATTCTTGAAGCCCCTTCTCATGTTGAAATTGGAGACATCATCCTGCGCTCCACCGACCAGACCGTCTAGGAGAGGCTCCAGCCGCTGCGGTAACCGCTCTTGCGGGGTCTTGCGGATAGTCATTGCCCCTTTTTGTTCAGGGCGCTTCGCTCGGCCACTCATACGTGGTGGGGCCCGATCCGCCTCCGCCTCCGCCAACGCGGTCTGCCACATCCTTGCTTGTGATGAAGAGAAACAGACCAAGGAGTAAAAAGAAGAAGGCAAATTGTACGAACTCAAGAGCCCGGGCTTTGATTGGCCGACCCCTGATCATCTCGCCGAGCGCGAGCACGATGTGCCCACCATCGAGGATGGGCAGGGGCAACATATTGAGAATTGCAAGGTTGACGTTGAAAAGGACCATGAAGAAGAGCAGGCGCCGCCAGCCGTCTTCCGTGCTCAAAAGGTCGTACATCATCCCGCCGATCCCAACTGGCCCCGAAAGATGCTGAATGCCCACGTCCGACCTAGGAGAGGCTATTTTGACCAACGTCGTTTCCATCATTTTGTATACCTCCTCGATTTGCTCCAGGGGGTTGGGATAGAAGAGCGCCGTATTAAATTCTCCCCCATTTCCAAAACTCACCCCGATCATGACTCTGGGTGGCTCGATGTTTGTTGGGCTTTGTGGAGTGACCGAAAGTTCCTTTTCTTCCCCATCTCTCTGAACGATGAGCTGAAGGGCGCTGTTCTCTGCGCCTTCCACGATGTCTCTGAAGCGCGACCTGCTACGCAGGACCTCGCCATTCACGGCTAGGACCACGTCGCCGACTCTCACTCCTGCCCGGTCTGCCGGTCCACCGTCAAGGACGGTATCTATCACAGTCTGGTTCTCTACCGAGATTCCAACCTGCCGCATTGCCTTACGCTCCCACCACTTCGTCTCTGGAATCTTAAATTCCGTCGTCACGGTGACCTGTGACCCATCCCTTGAGACGAGGAAATCAAGTTTGTCTCCCTCGCTCAACATGATGCTTTCCTGAACCGAGTTCAACGACCCAGCGAACCCGTCCACTTTTTTTCCGTTGATTGCGAGGATCTCATCACCCTCCAGTAATTTGCCATGTGCTGGACCGTCCTTTGCAACGTATCCTATC
>MDTD01196573.1_pt1 | contig 18906 bp, 20 predicted proteins | sample 811221 | NCBI WGS metagenome assembly MDTD01 (sample SAMN05326646, study PRJNA326480) | marine metagenome | isolation source: seawater | place: Pacific Ocean: South West | collected 2011 | reverse complement strand
TGCCACAAAAATAAGAGAGAGTCTAAGGGATGAAGGTAAAATTAAATAATTTGGCTGGGTGACAGAGTGGTCATGCAGCGGACTGCAAATCCGTTTACGCCGGTTCGATTCCGGCCTCAGCCTCCATCTTAATTATTTAATCTTTGATGCGATCAGCTACTTATAGCCTTAAAAAGATGCTAATATGCTTTTTTTTAAAACTTATTTTAAATAATGAACGACATTTCTTTTAATAAAATTTTTAGAGTTCTTTTAATAAATATATATAGCCTGATAGTAGGGTTTTTTATATTAACAGGAATATCTTCTTATTATTATTATATTTCTGATGAAATATATGAAATTCGAAGTAACCTTCAGGTATTCCCTCCTGCTCAGTCAGCTCTGGGTCAAGAGATTCAGCTTGATCTTCTTACTTCAAATAATTCACCAACATTATCTGATTTAGTTCTTTTGTATCAATCTAGGACAAATTTCATTTCAATTATTAAAGAATTTAATTTAAATATCGAGCCAATTGAAAATGATATAGATAAGTATATTTTTAATAAAATTTCTTTTTTTGGAAACGATAAATCTTTAGTTTTTTTTGTGAGTTTTGATAATGATGGTTTTTCTTTACTCGATGCTGATGAAAATCTTATTGATTCCTTTAATTATGATCAAGATTATTATAACCCCAACTTTTCTTTAAATATTTCAAAGCCACAAAATTCCAACCCCGAAAATAATTACAAATTTGTATACTATGATGATGAACTTCTAATAAAAAGATTAAAAAAGAGAATCAATGTTTCGATTATCTCTTCTACAAATTTATATACTCTCCCTAAAAGTGGTCTACTTCAAACCTCAATTAAATTTGAAGATATAGATGAAGGCATAAAAATACTTAACTTTGCTAATAATATTTTTATAGAAAAGGGTATCTTTGAGCAATCTGAGAGAGCTAGGTTGTCTATTCTCTTTTTGGATCAAACTATAAAAAACATCCAAGAAAAGTTAGTTTTTGAAAAAGATAGGCTTAATGCCTTCCAAGAGGAAAGTAAAACTTTAAATGTTGAGTTTGAAATTCAAACAATTATCAGTGAGTTATCAGAACTAAATGCTCAAATTAATCAGCTTGACTTGCGTATAAGCGACAATTCTAAGATATATACTTCAAATAATCCCTTTTATGAGAGTCTTCTAAAACAAAGAAAAATTTTAGTTGATAAAAAAAACACAATTGAAAAAAATATTTCAAACCTTCCGGCTTCTCAACAGACATACATTGATCTTTTCAGGGATGTAGAAATATCAGAAAGACTTTATGCAGAGCTTGTTAATAAAAGATTGGAATTTCAGATTTTAGAGGCTAGCACTTTAGGCAATATAAGTATTTCTGACAGTGCGTTCTTTTTTGAAAAAGTTGAACCTCAGCTATCAGTGATTCCTTTGATGGTAATAATCGGTATGATCATATTGATCATTTTTATAGTCGTTAGAGGGGTATTTTTTGCAAAAATTATTAATCCTGCAGAACTCAGTGAAAGTAAAAATTCAGTTAATATCCTTGGTGTTACACCTTTGGATGATATATCTATGACAAATCCATCTAAAAACTTAGAAAACTCTATCGAAGGATTTATTACAAACCTTTTTCATACTATTGAAAACAAGAATAAAGAAGCTGAAACTAAGAATAATTTGATCCTCATATCCAGTCCTACTGCAAGCAATGGTAAATCAACTCAATCATCTTTGATATCTAGGAAATTAGCGCAGCTAGGTCACAAGACACTTCTGATTGATCTAGATATGGTAAGAGGAGAACTTCACAAAGAATTTGGCTTTAATAGAATTGATAAAGGTGCATTAAGAAAATTACCTGAAAATATTGAAAAATATAAATATGCAGATAATTTATATCTAATTCCAAGATTAAGAGGCTTAGAGTCTCCATTTGAACTTGTAAACTCATCATATTTCCAAAATATTCTTGAGGAACTTAAGCTTCAGTTTGATTTCATCATTATCGATTCTGCTCCAATTTTAAGTGTGCCTGAAACTTCAACTCTTGTAAGTTTGTGCGACATTAATATTCTCGTAATAAGGCATGCATTCAATTCGCTGAATGAATTTGAATATGCTAATTTAATAATTAATCAATTGGGAGCTGATCTTGATGGAGTGATTTACAATATGATTAAGGCTAATAAAGGAATCTATTACGGCTATGGCTACGGCTATGGGGGATTGTATTATCAATATTATTCTGAGAAATATTTATACTCTAAGTATTCATACAAGGATTAGTATTTTAAATGCAAAAAAAGTCAATCACTATAGTGTGCTTTGCTAATTATTGTAGAAGCCCTGTTGCTGAAGCTTTATTAAATTTAAGATTTGGTGACCACTTCTCTTTTAATTCAGCTGGCATAAAACCTTTTGAATCAGGCGGAATGGATCCAAGGTCTGGGAGATTCTTAAAGGAAAGGTTTAACATTGAATATCCTTTTCATGTGCCAAAAATTATAAATAAAAGAATTATTGAGAGCTCATTTATGATTTTTGCAATGGATCATATAGTTCTGACTGCGCTCAATCAAAAGTATTTTAAATATAGTAAAAAAATCAAAGTGATTAACTTTCAATCTAGAAAAGTTAATATCCCAGATCCTTATAATTTTGAAATAAATGATTATTTTGAAGTCTTAGAAAGAATAGAGAGTGTCATAAATGAAATTGACCTTGAAAGTTTATGAGTATAAACATTTGCACAGTTAATCTTAATAACAAAATAGGTTTAGAAAAGACTTTTATATCCATACTGAATCAGACTATAAAGCCATCTAAATGGATAATTGTTGATGGTATTTCAGATGATGGATCTTTAGAAATAATTGAAAAAATTAGAGAAGAATATTTCTATCCGTTGGAAATTATAATTGAGAAGGATAATGGTACCTATGATGCAATGAATAAAGGACTTTTCTTGTCGGAAATGGATTCCCATATTCTATTTCTCAATTCAGGAGATATACTCAAAAATAAAGATTGTTTAGAAAAGATATCACCAATATTAAATGATAAAAGCTCTGATATTGTATATGGGCATTCAGAAATATTTTTCCCGAAAAGTGGAAAAAAAATTAAAAGAAAAGCAAACAATAAAGCATATATTAAATATAGTCTTCCAACAATTCATCAGAGTATTTTTTATCCGACATCAATAAAAGAAAATCTTAAATATAGATTAAATTTTCCTATAAGTGCTGATTATGATTTAACATTGCGGGCATCAAAAATATGCAATCTTCATAAAGTTGATCAAATAATATCAGTTTTTGAATATGGTGGGCACTCAAGCCAAAACAAACTAGAGCTCATTTATGACATGGCAAGATCTCAAAGAGAAGTCCTTGGAATGAACTTTGTCTTGGTTTTAATTTATGCAGCGATTAGAATGACGAAAATGACTATTTTACGTGTTATATCAATTTTAAAATGAAAAAACAGATTAAAAATAAATCTTTAGATTTGTTTAAAAGATCTGCAAGAAATTTTCTACCATCGCACAAGACTTCTAAAAAAGTTTTTATAAATACTTTCCCAAAAAGTGGCACACACCTTCTAAAGCAAATTATTGAACAATTTAATCCGTTTAAATACAGGGGTGTTATGGTCGCAGATTACTCTTCATTGACTGGAAAAAGAAGAAAACAAAAATCTTTATCCTCTGCAATTAATAATTCAAAAAAAAATGAAATTATCTATGGTCATATTTTTTATAATGAACAAATAGAAAAGGACCTTGATAGCAATAATTTTAAAAACATACTCTTAATCAGAGATCTTAGAAATGTAGTTATTTCAGAAGCTAACTGGTACACAAATATGAATAAGTTTAATCATATGCATAACCGCTTTAAATCTCTTTCTTCAGATGAAGAAAGAATTTCTTTATGCATCAATGGTTTTGACGATCAAAATATTTATTATCCAAATATCAGAGAAAGATTTGCTAACTATTTAGGATGGTTAGAAAGTGAAAGTGTTCTGAAGGTTAATTATGAGAATTTAATCGATGAAAACAGAATTAATCTTAGTATTTCTGATATATATGAATTTTGTACTGGTAGTAAAATTAATGAAAGCACTCTCATGAAGATTAAAAAAGGATTAAATGCACAAAAGAGCCACACCTTCAGTAAAAAAAGAAGTAATTATGAAATTATGATGACTAAAAGGAATTTGGAAGATTTTGAAAAAATTGCAGGTGATCTGAATAGATCTTTAAATTATAAATGATTAGACCAATATTACTATTTGCAATACTTTTAAACTTTGGCGATTTCACAATCTTCAATATTGCTTTTTCATTTATCATGTTTGTTCCTTTTTTTTTGTATTTTCTAAAGTTTTTTAATTTTAATAAGAATTTTTTATTAATATCAATATTTCTTGTTCTTTTAGGAATTATTTTATATTTGTTTGGATTATTAACTGATGCCCGCATAAATTTGCCTACATTAATAATGATGTCATTATTTTTTATTTTCGTGAGCGCAAATGTTAGAAATAAAGATTTCACAATTTTACAAAAAGAGATTGTCAAAAGTAAGGCTCTTCCAATAATACTTCTAATACAGCCAATATTTACTTTATTACAATTTTTTGAATTTACTTTTTTAGGATCATTTTATCTTCTAAATCCATTCGGGAGCTTTTCTCCCCCTGGTCCGATCGGAGCTGATCCATTCACTTATGCAGGTAATATTCCGGCTTATGAGCCATCAATTTGGACTCTTTGGCCAAGGCCAAATTCGACTTTTTCAGAACCATCAACTCTCGCAATAGTTTTAATAATTTCACTAAATTTCTTTTTATGGATTTACCGTGATTCAAAAAGAACACTTTTTATTATGATTTCTTTATTTGCAATAATTTCAACATTAACTGCCACAGGTATAATCCTAGCATCTATATCTTTGGGTGTTTATTTCAATGAGAGATCTAAACTATATAATTTTCAAAGAATTTTAATAGGTTTTTCAATGATATTTATTGTTACCTTTCTCGTTGCTCAGCTCGGATATTTTGATAGATTAGACGAGTTAAACTCTCCTGGAAAAAGTGGACATACTAGGATAACCGGACCTATCGAGATTATCTTATCGTCTCTTTATGATAATCCTATTGGTATTCCAGCTGGTAATACTTTAGTAATTGAAAACGCTGATGTTCTTAAAGACTCTTTTGGAAGAACTATAGCTAGATTTGATAATACTTATTATTTCTTTATTTATTATTTCGGAGCCATTGGATTATTTTTAACCTTACTTGTGGCTTCTTTTTTCTTTCTTAAAGCTTTTCAGAGGAATTTAGAGGATGTTCTTCCTTGGTTTTTGATATCATTGATGATTTTTTTTACAGGTGGAGGTTTTGCTCCTAGATTTATTTTTTTCTTTATTTTTATGGTTTTAGTTCTCTCAAAAATACCTAAAGAATTTTTTGAAGATAAAGGGAATGATGCAAAAGTTTGATTTAAAAAAAGATAAATTAATTTCAAAACTCATTTCGGGATCATTTGTAAGTATCTCTTATAAAGTCTTTTCTGGTTTAGCCATGTACGTTTTATCCATATTAGTTGTTAGAGAGATTGGTTCTGAGCAATCAGGTATTTTTTTCTATGGCTTCTCATTTGTAATAATTTTGTCAGCTCTTTCAAGATTTGGATTCGATCATTTATTGTTGAGAGAAATTTCAAAGTCAAAAGCAGTATCTGATTTTGAGACAATAAAACATATTTCGTTTTTTTCGGTTTTTTTCTCTTTGATATTTTGTTTAATTATTACATTACTAATTTTTTTAATATTTAATATTTTCCCTGAATTGGCAAAATTAACTCAGACAACTTCAACTCTTAAAGTTATGCTTTTATCATTAAGTTTCGTGACCTTAACTCACATATTTCGTTTATGTCTTCAAGGTTTGAGCAAAATATCGTTTTCCTTAATGTTAGAAAATACTCTTTATGGTTCGACTATGATCCTGTTTCTAATAATTTTCAATATCGTTGATGCATTAATGCTTTCCTATTATTACTTAATAGCAAATATTATTTGTGCAATTTCAGGAATGATACTTTGGATAAAATGTTTAGACAATATATCAATGGATTTTCAAAAAATACTAAAAAAATCCAAATTATTGAAAGATTCATTTTTTTATTGGATTTCTGTAAATTCTAATACTTTAATTCAATGGTTCTCGATTATAACTTTAGGATTTTATGGATTTTTTAAAGAAGCATCATACTTTTTAATTGCCCAACAAACATCAATGCTTGCTTCGTTTATTTACTTAGCAAGCGATAAAATATTTGCTCCACAAGTTTCCGAGCTATTTAAATTAAATAAAGAAAGTGAAGCAAAAAGGTTAATAATTTTTTCTGCAAGAATGATGGCATTTTTATCAACTCCCATCTTAATTTTTGTAGTAGTTTTTTCATCAAATATACTTAGCTTTATTGGCAACGATTATGAAGTTGCAAGGTTTTGCTTAATTTTTCTTACATTTGCTCAATTTTCAAGAGTTATTTTTGGAAATTCATACTCAACACTTGCCATGAAAGGACTTGAAAGATTGGTTAGTAAGATTTCTATTATCTCAGTTATATTTTGTGTCACAATGAATATCACTTTAATCAACTTGGTGGGCCTTGATGGAGCTGCTTTGGCTTCGGGGTTAACTATAATTCTCTTTAATTTTTTGTGTTTTATAAATGTTAAAAGACATCTCGGATTTTATCCATTCTTTGCAACTAAATATTATTAAAATATAATTTCTGGTAAAATTTAACGCTTATGAGAAAACTATCTCTCTTCTATTTAATATTTATTTTGTCTTCATGCTCGATAGCCCCTGGCATGCATTTAAAATCTTCACAATCATGGTTTACGATGCAGGAAAAAGTTTATGTTGAGTCTATTAATAGGGAAATAATAATACAAAATATAGTTAATTTGCCCCGTGAGAAACAATCTGAATACAGACTTGGAATCGGAGATCAAATAAGCTATACCGTTTGGGGGTTGCCTGAAATTTTTCCCACTGTCTATACAAGCCCTGATCAAAACCTTAGAAGGGTTGATTCAAATGGAGACATCTTTTTTCCATTTGTTGGAGCAGTAAAAGCTGAAGGTAAAACAAATGTTGAATTAAGAGCCGAACTCACAACACAACTATCGAGTTTTTTTAGTGATCCTCAACTCGATATAACAATCGCTAGATTTAACTCGCAATTTATTTTTTTATTAGGTGAGGTTACTAGACCACAAAAAATTTTTTTAGATGATATTCCCCTCACTCTTGCTGATGCTGTCGGTGAGGTTAGTGGAGTCGATAGAAATACTGCAAATGGCGGTGAAGTTTTCATTATTAGAAATAATAAGAATAATCCAGAAATCTTCAAAGCAAATTTATCTTCTCCAGCAGGATTTTTTGCTGCCTCAAACTTTGAATTGCAGAATAAAGACATCATTTATGTAAATGCAAAAGGAACAACGAGATGGAATAGAGTTGTTTCACAGTTTTTCCCTTTTTCTTCATTTCTTAACAGCGTAGATAACTTAGTTAACGATTAAATGAATGCCGCGGTTATATTTGGAGGCGCAGGTTTTTTAGGCACCTCTTTTGCAAAAAAATTAATTGATGAAAAGATAGTTAATTCTGTATATATATGTGATATAGAAACAATAAAACAAAAAAAGTCCTCTTACAGAGAATCTATAAAAAATGAGTTTATTCATGAAATATACGTAGATGTAAGAGAAAAAATTGATTTGCAAATTGATGCGGAAATTAAATTTATTGCAAACTTTGCAGCTATCCATCGAGAACCAGGACATGAAGAAAAAGAATATTTTCATACAAATTTAGTCGGTGCTGAGAATGTCTGTAATTGGGCTGATCAAGTTAATTGCAGATTATTAATTTTTTCAAGCTCAATTTCTATCTATGGATCATCTAACAACCCTAAAACAGAAGATACACTTCCAACTCCAACTTCTCCTTACGGTATCTCAAAAATTATTTCCGAGAATATCCATAGGTTCTGGCATCTTAATGATACTTCAAGAAGACTTATTATCATTAGACCGGGAGTTATTTATGGCGCGGGTGAAGGAGGAAACCTTTCGAGATTAGTAAGGTCACTTAAAAGGAGATATTTTTTTTATTGTAACAACAAAAAAATTGTAAAAGCAGGGATTTATATTGAAGAGCTTTGCAATATGATGTGTTGGTCAATAAAAAAAATAGAAAATATAGATGATAATCTTTTACTATTTAATGCAGTTTCAGAGTCTCCAACATATCTTGAAGATTACGTAAGCCATATAAATAAAATTCATAGAATAAGTGCTGAACCTATTAACTTACCTTTCAGTTTAGTTTTAATATCTTCAATGATAATAAACTCTTTCTCAAAAGTTATCCCTTTTAATCATCCATTTGATCCAGTAAGGGTCAGAAAATTAATCAATTCAAATAATATAGTTCCTAAAAGACTAATCGAATTGGGATACAAATATGAATTTACATTAAGAGAGGCACTCTCTGATTGGAGGAAAAAGAATATTGAGGATTGGAGATGAGATTAATATTTTTAGTTTTGATACTAAGCTTTCCAATCTACTCTGATGTTAGCACTAACAATTTAAAAAAAATTCAATTTCGACTTTATCAATGCGGTATTGATTATCCTAAATATTCTTCACTACCGATAGTAGATTCAGGATTATATTTGGCAATACAAAAGAGCAAGAATCAGAATTTATCTAAGAATTGTTTAGAAATAATAGAAGAAATCGAGGAACTACTTTTATTAAATAACTATGACAAAAAAAACTCATTAGAATTTTCGTTTATTTCTAATGAAGAAATATTTCTTAAAGATTCAAGCAATAAGTTTTTTTATAAAGAGAATGTTAGTTTTTCCCACGAGAACTCTTTAGGCAATATCAATTATAAGATTAATCTTATTAAAACAAATGATTCAACATATTTTGATGATAGTTACATAAGGATTTTAACTGGAAACTCTATAATCACTTTTGGCAGACAAAACTTATGGTGGAGCCCTTCAGATTATTCAAGCTTAATTATTTCAAATCAATCTAGAGCTTTGCCTATGATCATGGTAGAGAACAATTTATCAATTCCTACAAAATATTTTGGCAAGATAAGATACAAATTTTTTCTTTCTGAACTCGAAGAAAATAGATTTGTTCCAAATGCAAAACTTTTAGGATTAAGAATTGAATCTGAAATAAAAAATAATCTCATATTAGGCTTATCAAGGGTTGCCCAATTTGGGGGTGATGGCAGAGATGAAGATATAAATACTTTACTTAATATTCTTATTGGCAGGGATAATACAGGAGATGAAGATGAGGATCCTAGTAACCAACTTGCATCAGTTGATTTTAAATATTTTTTTAAAAATAGAACTAATATTTATGGTCAAATAGCTGGTGAAGATGAAGCCGGATATCTTCCTTCGAGAACCTTTTATAACATAGGCTCAGAAATACAAACTAAAAACTTTATTGATCAAATAGTCATCGATTACACTGATACTGCAGCTTCAGGAAATCCAAACTATACTTATAATCATTTTGTTTACAAGGATGGTTATAGGTATAAAGGAGTTCCAATTGGTTCAAATATTGACGCAGACTCGAGCATTCTAAATCTTGTACTTAAAAAAGATTTTTCATTTTATAATAATCTTTCAATCAAGATCTTTGATGGAAAGATAAATACAAATAATTCAGCTAAAAATTACTTAACAAAAGATTTTAAGGCTTATAGAGGTTTTTCAACCGAGTACTCTATTAAATTTCAAAAAAATATGTATTTAAGGATTAGATACGATTACTATCAAAAGCACTTTAATGATGCAGATAATCAGTTTTTCTTGAATCTTACCCATACCTTTTAGTATATCCTGAGTTCCTGATGTATAAGAGGGATATTATGTGTAATAATAAAACTTATCTTTGATAACTCATGTACTATATAAAAACACCTTTAAGAGTAAGTTTATTTGGCGGTGGGACAGATATTCCAGAATATTTTAAAAAAAATAAAGGTCAAGTCACAGGATTTACAATAAATAAATTTATTTATATTTTTGCAAAAGATGAAGCACCATGAAAAGGATACTTCTAATTAGCCCTTTTTTTTACCCAGAAAGGATATCCACTGGATTTTTTAATACACGCCTTGCTGAAAATCTTCTATTTAAGGGCAATGAACTTGATGTTTGGTGTTCACATCCTTTTTATCCTGAGTGGAAGCCAAGATTCAGTAACTCAAATAAATTTGCAACACAAATAAGAAGAAGTGGTTTAAATATTTGGTATCCAAGTAATAATCTTTTTAGGAGGATTGTCTTGGAGACTTGGTTTTCAGTTTCAACATTTTTTAATATCTTAAGAGGAAAAAAGGAATATGATCTTATAATTAGTGTTGTACCCCCAACTATTTTTAGCATGGTGATAGGGCTCCTCTTAGATAGATCTAAGCATGTAATTTTTGTACATGACCTTCAAAGTATCCACTTTAAAAGTAAGAATAATTTTTTAAAGATCGCTATAGCAAAAATTATAAAAAAAATAGAATCTTTATCATTCAAGCTCTCAAGTAGGATAGTATTTTTATCTGACTCAATGGCAAATTTTATTGGTAAAAATAATCTCAAAAATGTTGTTGTTAGGGTTTGCTATGGAGGCGTTACCTTAAAAAGATCTAAGAATCCAAAGAAAGTTGAATTTATGAATAGTGAAGATATCAATGTAGTTTATTCTGGAGCACTAGGTGAAAAACAAATACCTGACTTCTTGTTTGAAACTTTTGATAAGGCTAGCCAGATCTTAAAAGACGCAAATTTTTTTATTATCTCTAATGGACCTAACTTTGAAAGAATAAAGGAAAGAGGAAAAAATATCTCAAGTAATATTAAATTTTATGATCTTGTTCCACAGGATTGTCTTGAGGACTTATATCTCAAAAGTTCAATCCAGGTAATTCCTCAAAAAGCTGGAACATCTGATGGATCTATGCCCTCTAAACTTCCAAATTTACTTAAAATGAATTGTCCTATTTTTTCAATTACAGATAAAGGTAGTGACGTTTCTCATATTTTAGATGAGTATCATCTTGGATTTCATACAAATACAACTCATTCTGAGAATGCTTCAAGGCTTCTAGCTAGAGCAATTAGTGATTTAAAAGAAATAAGAGCTACTAGAGATGACGAAGAGATTAGAGCATCAACGGAAAAGATCCTTTCAGAAAAATTTTCCATGGAAAAACTTATTTCAGCATTAATTAGTTGAACGTTTAATATGAATATGAAAAATAGTTTTTTAATTGGGGATAAACAGTCAGACTTATTAGCAGCAAGGGCAGCAGGTATAAATGGATATTTGTTTGATGAGAATGATTACCTAGAGACTTTTGTAAAAAAAGTTCCAGAAGTAAGTCTCCAAGTTAAAAAAATGAAAAAGGATTTATTTTAAGAAATGGAAACTAATACTTTTTCTATGAGGCATATTTTTTATAATTCTTTTATATTATTAATTTACTTTTTAATAACAAATTATTTTAGATCCACTTTCCCAGTAAATGAAACTTTTGGGTTTCAGCTATTTTACTTTTTAAGTTACTTCTTACTTCTTTTTCTTCAAATTCTATTAGTTAATCTGGATGGGAAGCAAACACTTAAAAATGGATCCATAAGGATTTTAATACTTTGGATAATTATGATCTTTTTATTTTCCTCTGCCGGCTTTATTTTTAAAATCTCAGAAGATTTTTCTCGTCTATTTATTGGTTTTTCAATGATAACTATAGTCCCAATAAACATTTTAGTTTTTTATCTTTTTATAAGTGTTTTAAAGCTTTTGGATTTAAACACAATAAAAAATATTATTTTAATTGGCGAGAATGAGATTTCTAAGGACTTAGTAAAAATACTGAAACAAAATAGCCAGTTTAAGATTGTAAAGATTTTAAAAGAATTTGATTATAAATCTATTCAAGAAATTGATAAAACTATGATTTTATCTAAGATATTAATTTTTAGTGACAAATCTGATATTAGTTATTTTAAAGCTCTCTCAAATGACCTTAGTACCAGTTACGCAGATATCCTTTTCTTTAATAGCCATATTCACGAATTCCTTGATAAAAAAATAAAAACACAGTTTATGTCTATAGATTGTTTTTCATTTGATATTAGACACCATGAAATAAGTTCCTTAAAGAGGTTTTTAAAGAGATTTTTTGATTTTACAGTAAGCCTTTTTTTGATAATAATTTTGCTACCTTTTTTTCTACTGATAGCTTTTCTAATTAAAATGGATTCAAGTGGTCCGGTTATATATAAACAATTAAGGCATGGATTGAATGGCAAAGAATTCTCTATTTTTAAGTTTAGATCAATGTATCTTCATGATGATAAGTTTATTCAAGCAAAAGAAAAGGATAAAAGAATTACTAGAGTTGGAACACTAATTAGGAAACTTTCGATAGATGAGCTTCCTCAGCTTTTAAATGTTCTTATTGGTGAAATGTCATTAGTTGGACCAAGGCCTCATGTTATTGAGCAAAATTTGGAGTATTCAAAAAAGATACATAACTATATGTCTAGACATAGATTTAGGCCTGGAATCACAGGTCTTGCTCAAATAAATGGATTCAGAGGACCTACTGATGATGATTCATTAATGTATAGACGCATAGATTATGATCTGGAGTATATAGATAATTGGTCAATATTTTTAGATATTAAGATTCTTTTTCTAACACCTTTTTCCTTGATAAGTCATAGAGCCTTTTAAATGATAATTTCAAAAGATTTAGAAGAAATTGTTTTAAGCATATTTTCAAATAATAAATTTGATTTAAGTAGAGTAAAGTCAATTGATAGAAATCAAACTAATGAAATTATAAATATTTTCAATCATGGAAGAGTTGAAAAAAGGCTATTAGATTTTCTTGAAAAAACAAAAATCAAAAGTTTGTGGTCAGATGATCTTCTTAAGAAACTAAAAATTAATCACACGCTGAGGATTTTAAATAACAAAAAAATTATGAAAGATTTCTATGATATATCATCAACTCTTAATAGGGAAAATATAAGATTTATTCCCTTGAAAGGCATTCATATAAATTTACTAAAACAAGATAGATTTGATAGAAACATAAGAGATATTGATATTTTAATCGATAAAAAAGATATACAAAAAGCATTGTCTATTCTGCTTGACAGTGGATATGCGCATGAAAATGAGAACAATTTTATTTTGGGTGACTTTTCAAAGATGTCAAGTTCACTATATGATATCCCACCACTTTTTAGTAATTCAAATACTTGTATAGAAATCCATTACAAAATACTCAATAGGGATGACTGTGATCTAAGCAAGCAAATGCTTTTGTCAACAAATAAATTAGATTTTGAAGATCAAGAAATATGTGTTGGCGATTTGGAATCCTTATTCCTTCACCTTGTTTATCATGCATCATCAAAACAAGGTTTTGATGTTGGTCTTCAAATTATTGAAGATATTTGCACACTTTTTGATGCAAAAGATTTCGATCTCAAAAAAGCTATAACTCTCTCAAAAAAACTTAATCTTTCCGCAGAAGTTTTCCTTTTTTTAAATCTCATTAGGCAATATAAAATTAGAAATATTGATTTAAAAAGATACTTAAATTTTGAAAACTATTTCAATTATGATACTGCTGAGACATTTACAAGTTTAGTAATCTATAATTCAGCTACGCAGGAGTCTATAAAAATATTTGATAGGAACCTTATAACTCTTTTTGGTAATGTTTTCTCAAAAGGATCAGTAGAGTATTACGGCTTCTCAAAAAATAATCTTTCTTCAAAAATATGGATCATCATTAAAAAGTTTCTAAGACTTTCAAGAATTTATCTTACAATTTTTTATAAATTACTTTTGTATAGGAATTTTAGGATACAAAGTCGGGAATCTGCGAAAATTTTAAGCTTAATGAAAAGTATAAATAGAAAACTAAATTAATTTGATTAAAATCATAGAATGAGTTCCTTAGTTGTTAAAAATATTTCAAAGATCTTCGAGGGCAGGACAATAATAAATAATCTAAATTTTGATGTTTCAGAATCGGAACTATGTTTTGTTTTTGGAGAAAATGGTATTGGTAAAACAACCTTAATAAAAATTCTTGCTGGAATATTAAATCCAGATCATGGAAATATAACTTTTAATTCAAAGAAAATTGATAAGAAAGAGATAGGATATATCTCATCAAATGAGAGATCTTTCTTTTATAGATTAACTGTAAAAGAAAATCTTGAGTATTTTTCACTTATGAGAGGAATTTCACGTCAAGAAATAAATTCTTCAGTTATTAAGTTCTCTGAGATCTTCAAGGTATCGAATAAAATTCTTTTGTCAAAAGTAATGGAATTGTCAAACGGAGAAAGGAAAAAAATCTCAATAATGAGAGCCTTTATACACAAGCCAAGCCTCCTTTTGTTTGATGAGGCATCTGATTCACTTGATATGGAAACAAAGGAAAGTTTTTTGACTTTCTTGCAATCTTATATTTTAGATCATCGAGATAGAGTCTGTATTTATGCTTCACACTCAAAAAATGAAATCCTCGATTTTGGGTCAAAATGCTTACATCTCAAAAGAGAGGGATCACAACTTTTAAAAGTAGATGAGTTTAAGGATATCTTTTCTAATAAATCATGATTCATTTTTTTGAAATAGCTCTTGCATCGCTAGTTAAAGATTTAAGAATTGCAAGAAGTTATCCAATTAGATTCTTTTTAATGCTTTCATCAATCTTTGTACAACTTTTTATTCTTATATTATTTTCTAATTTTTTAAGTTCTGGCTTTAATATAAATCCTGAATCACCAGTTAAAGATTTTTTTGGATATTTTTTGATTGGCCTTTGTATCATTGATATATCTAATACCCTTATTTCATATACAGCTATTCAAATTGAGGAGTATAAGAAAATTGGAGTTTTTGAAGAGCTATTTGCGATGCCAATAAAAATATCAAAAGTAATATTTTTTTCTAACCTATTTCCAATCCTTTTATCCATTTTTAAACTATCAATATACATTTCTGTCCTTACATTTTTTTCGGAAATTAAGATTTGGACACTTGAATCTTCATTAATTTTTCTGTTTACAGCGTCCCTCTCAATCTTATTTTTTTTAAGTATCTCTTTTTTAGCTAGTGCGATGTCAATTCTTTTTTATAGAGGATCATGGATAGCTGTAGGGCATAATGTAATCGCAATAGTTTTTGGTGGCGTTTTTTATCCTTCAGAATACATAATCAATGATCAAAATCTTCTAAAATATCTAGTACCTGTTCAGAATATTTTAGATATATTAAGAAATATTTTTTCAGTAAATAATCAAGATCCTACAGTTATTTATAACTCCGCAGTGATATTATTCTTTCAAGGTTTTTTATTATTTTTTATTTGTTACTATATCTTGGTTTTTTCAATCAAAAGAGCGCAGAGTGATGGTAGCATATCCAGTTATTAATTTTTAACTATGGAATTACAAGATATAAAATTTTTTCCATCAGAGAATATTGTAACTTCAGAACTGGATGATGAAATTATTGCTCTGAATATTAATACTGGTAAATATTTTGAAATCCGAGGAACTGCTAAGATTATTTGGAATTATGTTTCTAGTGGAAAAGATAACTATCAAGATATTTTTGATGAAATTAACTCTAAATTTGATGAGGATGAAAATATCTTGTCAACAGATCTCGAGGATTTTCTTCAAAAAGCTCTTGAATTTGGCTTATTAGATGAAAAGAATTTATAAAATAATTTTATATTTATTTTTATCAATAATAATTCTATTTAATCTTCTAATGGTGAGGATAATCTTCATTTTTGTTGATTTTAATCAGTTTTGTAAATATATAGAAAAACCAAATATCAGACTGGGCATAAGAAGTATTAATGTTAATAGGATAAATTTCATCAATCTTATTATTTCGTCAACACTTATGATTAAAAACTGTTTGGTTGTGTCAACAGCGCTTTTTAAAACTCTTAAGATTTTAGGTAAAGAGCCAACCTTAATAATTGGTGTACATTCTGTTAATTCACGATTTAAATCTCACTCATGGGTCTCTTTAAATAATCAAAGTTTTATTTTTAGATTTGATGAGGACGAAGAATACAAAAAGATTCTCGAGTTTAAATGAATAGTTTTGCAGTCATCTTTCAAAAAAATATACAAGAAAATAATTTGCTTGACGAAAAAGCTTTACGCTCTTCTTTGGATGAAAGGGCTGCAGGTAGTTTTGATAAGTTTTGTAAAGATCAGTTTTCATGTTATTTAACTTCTTCAACAAATGATTCTATTTTTGTATCTTCTGATGAGAGGTTTATAGTTTTAGCTGATATGAGAATTGATAATATGAAAGAATTAAATGATAAAATTCCAGACTCTAAAGATTTCTCTAAGGCAGAATTAGTTCTCGAGTTATACAAAAAGTATCATGAGAAGTGCTTTTCAATTATTGAGGGGCCTTTTTCAATTGTTATCATTGACGTAACTAAAAAAAAAATAATTTCAGCAAGAGATTTATTTGGACAAAGACCACTTCATTTCTATGAGGATCAAAAGAAAATAATTATATGCTCTGAGCCAAGCTCAATTTTTTCTCAAAAAGTTGAAAAAATTCTTAATATTCAAACTATTCTTAACTTTTTATTACTTGATTATAAAAAGACTGGGGATACTTTCTTCAATAATATTTATAAAATTAATGGCGGGAAGTATTTTCTTTTTAATGGAGAATCATCATATGTTCAAAGGTATATTGAGTTTCCAAAAAGAGAAACAAAAAAAGAAAAATCTGAAGTCTATATAAAAAGATTTAAAAGACTTCTTGAGGAGGTTATTACGGACCAATTAAAAAATACAAAAGAAATAATTTCTTCAACGCTAAGCGGAGGCTTAGATTCTTCAGCCATTTCTTTAATTTTGGATAAAAATAAAAAAGATAAAATAATCCGATCTTATTCTGTTCACTTTAGTGATCTTAATCCAGAAGAGAAAAAGATTGCAGATGAAAAGTATTTCGTTGATAAGGTTTTAAAAAAATCTTCACTTAGGCATAGCTATATAAATGTTAAATTAGATGAGTCATCTCCCATTAAATATGCAGAAAAATATAATAATAAGCATTTTCCATACTCTATGGTAAACGGATACATTCATAAAAATATTTATGATAGATGTCATCTTGACAATTCATCAGAAATATTTGATGGTCTGTTTGGAGATGAGATTATTTCGCATGGCACTTTTCGACTTCAGGAGTTGTTAAAAAAAGGAAGGATTGTAAGTTTTTTCTTTGAATTATATTTTTTAAAAAAAAATAAACAAATTGGATCTATAAAACACCAAATTAAAATAAATATCATACTGCCTTTTAAAAATCTTCTTAAAAACCTTTTCAGGAAAGATATAGCCCTATCTTACGAAGATTTATCTTCTCTTATTTCCGATGATTATATTAATCAAATATCCCAATATAAGAGAAACGTTAACAGAGTGTTTACTTCGGAATATGACGAACAAATAAGATTCTTTAATTCTGGCCAAGTTGAACATGCTCTGGAACAACTTGACTTTTTTTTGTCAAGAAAAGATCTGAATTGTTTTTATCCATTTTTAGATAAACGTATAGCTTTTAACTGCATAAAAATTCCAACATCAATGAAATTGAAAAAGGGAATAACCAGATATTATTATAGAGAGGCTCTAAAAGACATTCTTCCAAGAGAAATATATAAAAGACTATCAAAGGGCAATCTAAGCGCATATTCAAAAAAGAATATTAAAAAAAATTATAGACAAATTATCCTAGAACTAAAAAAAAGTAGATCGAATATTTATAAATTGATTGATTTTGATGAGCTTGAAAGAAGAATGGATCTAGGATTTAAAGATTCCTCTTATCTTTTATTTCATAACTGCCATAGTCTTGATATATGGTTAAATAATAATAATTTAAGCATTTAAGATTTAAGAAAAAGTTGTTGTTTTTTTTATAATAACAATTTAAAATTTATCTTTATGCATAAAAACATGTGGACAAAACCCGAGCTAAATGAACTCGGTAACGCAAAAGATCTTATAAAAGAGGCTAAATTCCTTGGTTTTAATGATGGAGTCACTTTTAATGGAAGCCCAATAGGTCCAAGCAGTTAAATTTTTGAATACACATTATCAAGTTTAAGTTTTTCTATAGATTGTTTGGCCACAATTTTGCTTCTCAAATTCCTTTTGATTTTCTTGATGAAGTATCACATCCTAGCAACATTGACTTTTACATTAAAGAAGTTAATAGCTGTTTATTTGGAGATTTATCTAAAGTTGATAGAGTAAATATTAATGATGCTCTTTTTTACAGAGACAAAATAGGAAGCTTTAGAGTAAAAGAAGGTAAAGAGATTACTTTTAATAGATTGTCAAACAAAGTAGAGGATCTAAGAATTGCTATCTTAATTGCAAATGCCTTAATTGGTTATTGCATCTACCAAAAAAATAAATTTGTTCTTCATGCAAGTGCTATTGAATATGATAATGAAGCAATTCTATTTGCTGGCTTGTCGGGTTCCGGAAAGTCGTCTTTGAGTGCAAGCTTTACTCAAGCTAATTTCATTACAGAGGATGTTTCTTACTTGGTGGAAAAGAAGGATCATTTTCAATTATGTGGAGGATCCTCGCTTCTCAAACTTAGCGATGAAGTTGCAAACAAGATTGATGGAATAGAAAATTATAAAAAAATC
>MDTD01081539.1_pt1 | contig 18908 bp, 17 predicted proteins | sample 811221 | NCBI WGS metagenome assembly MDTD01 (sample SAMN05326646, study PRJNA326480) | marine metagenome | isolation source: seawater | place: Pacific Ocean: South West | collected 2011 | reverse complement strand
TTGATAGGCTGGATGTGGAAGCGCAGTAATGCGTGCAGCTGACCAGTACTAATAGCTCAATTGGCTTGATTTATGCACTGAAAAAAATTTTTAATAGATATTTCTAAAAATTATCAATACTAAGAAAATATTAAGATACATTCCTAACCTTAATTAATCATAAATTGTAAATTAATTTATGTTATTATTTTACATCTTTAAGTAATGAAAATTTTGTAATTATTAAAAGTAGCAAAATGAGAACAATTTTTACTAGGTGTAGATGAATTTCCAAAAAATACTTTAAAGATATCAAATCGTCAAAATAATATTGACTTAATTTCAATTCATATTTTGGAGTACAATAAAGCTATAGAACAGTTTTTAAAATATTTTTCAACGTAAACAATTAAGCATAAATTTGTCTTAATCGATGATTTAGTAAAATAATTAAAAACTCTCTATTATTTTAGAGCCTTTTTTTTCAATTTTAAAATCTGTATAATCTATTTTATTAGATTTAAGATATTTTTGTGCTTTTTTTTTATTTTTAGAGATTAGCAAAAAAAATCCACCTCCACCAGCACCAATAAGTTTGCCGCCATAAAATAATTTAGTATTCATTAGTCTAAAATAAAAATTATCCAAGTAGGAATTACTAATATTTTTTGTAAGCTTTCTTTTTAAGAACCAATGATCATGTAATAATTCTCCAATTTTTTTTATTTTTTTCTTTTTAAGTAAATTTTCAAAATCTTTTACTTTAGATTTTATTTTGTCATAAATTTTAAATATTTTTTTTTTATTTTTAATTTGTTCATTTATAATTTTTGCTGAATCCCTTGTTTCATCAGTAAAAACTAACAAAGCTTTTTTTTCTAGAGCCGTAATTGATTGTTTTTTAAGCTTTAATTCATTTATTTTAATTTGACCTCTTTTATTTATTGTAACCTTCTGAATACCTCCATATGTAGCAATAATTTGATCTTGCCATCCCCCAGCATTCTTTAAAATTTCTCTCTCTATTTTATAAGCTTTTTTAAAAATATGGTTTTTTGTCATTTTTCGATTTAATAATTTTAGCAAAACTGTAATTAGGCCAACTACAAAGCTTGATGAAGATCCTAAACCCGTCTGGGTAGGAATTGTAGAAAATGATCCAATATGAATATTTTGCTTAATTTTAAATTCTTTCAAAGTTTCTCTGATTAAATCATGTTTAATCTTTTTGTTATTTCTCACAAATTCTACGTTTGTTGTTTGTATAAGTGAGTTTTTGTTAAATTTTCTTAGAGATGCATAAACATAAACGAATTGGTTAAAGGAACATGTGAGAAACTTTCCACCTTTTTTCTTATAATAAAAGCTTAGATCAGTACCTCCACCTGCTAGAGGTACTCGAAAAGGTGTTTTACTTATAAACATTTTTTTGAACTATCAATCTTGCTAACCGAAGTCTTTGAAAGATAAAATATGACCTTTTTTAAGGTCTTTAAAAACTTTTTTATTTAATAATTTGTAATATTTATTTGGAGTTATTCCACCTTTTTTATAAGTTATCGCAGTCTTAATATTTATTTTAGATAGTTTGCTGCCTTTTTTGATATTTTTTCTTACGACAAATTTTCTACATAAGATACTATGTAAAATTTCCTCAGATTTATGCTTTTTCTTAGTTGGAGTGCCTAATGCTTTTTTTACACCTCTTCCTATTTTTATTAATTCTTTTAGCTTCTCAAATTCAAGAGATGCAGCGTGGTCCGGCCCAGACATTTTTGTAGATAATGTTGAATGTTTTTCAATAACGGGTGAACCTAAAGCAATAGCTCCGACTGTGCCTGTGAAGCCTGTTCCATGTCCTGAAAATCCTATATCTGTTTTGAGAATTTTTTTCATGAAAGGAATTGCTGAGAGATTTTTATCCTCATCTCTAGACGGGTAAGCAGATGTACAATGCATAAACATTGCTGGACATTTATTTTTAACAAAAATTTTTTTTGTTATTTTAATTTCTTCCATGGTACACATTCCTGTACTTATAATTGTTGGAAATTTTTGTTTAGCCACATATTCACAAAAATGAAAATTGTTTGCATCTATGCTAGCAATTTTGAAGCATTTTACACCTAAGTTTTTTAAAAAGTCGACACTTTTTTCATCCCAGGGTGTAACAATTAAATCTATTTTAATTTTTTTACAAAATTTTTTAATTTTTATATAATCACTTTTATTAAGCTCTAGTCTAACATCCGGATAAGTCCAACCTCCAAATTTTGTTTTTGATTTTGGAATGTCAGCAATATGTTTGCTTAAATATCCAATTGCACTTGGTGGTTTGATATTAAAGTTTAAGAGGTCTTCAGCATCTCTTTTTTGGAATTTTACCGCATTAAATCCTGATTTTTTTGACTCTCGTATCATTTTCATAGCCATATTTAGAAGTCCATTATGGTTGATACCAATTTCTGAGATAAAATAAGGTGTATTTTCTTTAGATAGATATTTAAGCTTAAAACTCATTAGAATTTAAATTTTGACTTTTTTGCATCATTAAAAAATCCTATAACCGTCTCTTTTGAATACTTTTCAGGATTAGTCCCAAATTTTTTGAATTTCTCTATCATACCCCCTGACATAGTTATAATATTTGCACCTGAGCGTCTAGCTGTAATGTAATCATATGGCATTCGACAACTAGCCCAGAGGGTTTTGCACTTACTATTTTTTTTTACATATTTGTTAATTTTTTTGAATTCTACTTCTGCATTTTTTCCAATATCATATATTCGTCCACTAAAAATTGAAAGAATTGTCTCTGTATTTTTTATAGAAGGTAATATTTTTTTAATTTGCCCTAAAGTAAAAATTGCAGTTATATTTAGTTTAATTTTTTCATTTGTAATTTTTTTTATTAGTTCTTTAGTTGATTTTCCGTTTGTATAAATTATTGGAATTTTGACATACACATTTTTCCCTAGTTTAGACAAAATTTTTGCCTGTCGTAAGCAATTTTTTTCGTCATCTGCAATAACTTCTAATGAGACATGTTTATATTTAATTTTTTTAAGAATTTGTTTTGAAAAATTTATATAATTTTTTGCTCCTAGTTTTCTATATAAAGATGGATTAAATGTATAACCATCAGCTTTAATTTTTTTAATTTCTTTTAAATTACCACCATCTAAGAATACCTTTGTCATAAAATTAAATTAGGTCCTCTAGTTTGTAGCAAATGTAATGAAGTACTGTCATATGGCATTCTTGTATTATAGAAGTTATATCGCTTTTAATCTTAATCGAAATATCTGAATTTTTATATAAATATCCACCATCTTTTCCAACTAAAGAGAAAACTTTCATTCCTCTTTGTTTTGCTAATTTCGCAGCACTAATCAAATTTATAGATGCTTTATTTTTTACATTTCCTCCTCCAGTTGAAATAAATATTATGCAGTCTCCTCTTTTCCCGTGAGCCATTGTTAATCTTTCAAAAAAAGTGTCAAAACCAAAATCATTTGCCCAAGCTGTTAAAGCAGAATTTCCTGCAGCTAAATTAATTGCTGATATAGCTTTTCTATTTGATTTACTAAATGTGCACACTAGCTCGCCTACAAAATGCTCTGCATCAGCACATGAACCACCATTTCCTGCTACCAAAACCTTAAAATTTTTTTTACTACAATGTTTTATATAATTGGCTATCTTGTTTATTTTTTTTTCATCCTTTTCTAAAAATTTTAAGGATTTTATTAATAAGCTTGTATAGTTATTTAATTTTTTCATCCAATACCATTTTTTTATGTAAAATTTCCATAAAATAAATTTGATCTATTTCATCAATTTGAAAACTTTGCCATTCCTTCATAATATAAACACCTATTTTACCAAAAAGTCTATTTTTATATTTTAAAAATTTATTTTTTTTAAAAATATAAATAGATCCATTTTGAAGATAATATTTATCTTTTACTTTTTGTCTTGGAGGTTTATTTTTATAATCAATCGTTAACGGGATTATATTTTTTTTTTTAGTTTTCCATACATCAAACCAGTCAGATGAAGTTGAACAAGAGAAGAGAGAGTCATATTTTTTTGACTCAAAATATTTTACGGCATTTGTTATATCATTTTTAAGTCTGAGGGGAGAAGTGGCTTGGAGAAAAATTATATTTTGAAAACTTTTATTAATTTTTTTTAAAACATGAATTAAAGCATCTTCAGATTTTGATTTATCAGTTGCTAATGATTTTGGTCTTAAAACTATATCTGCTCCTAATCGCTTTGAATAAGTTAAAATATTACTCGAGTCAGATGTAACAATTACTTTATCAATATTTTTTGCGTTTAAAGCTTGGGTTATAGTCCAATACAAAAGTGGTTTGCCAGCAAAATTAATTAAATTTTTATTTTTTATTCCTTTTGAGTTTCCTCTTGCAGGTATAATAACTAAATTTTTTTGTTTATTCATTTAAAACATGTGCTATCAAAAGTCTTTATGATGAAAAGATTTATCTTACAAGAATTGTTACCTGAAGTAAATAAACTTAATTTTCAAATTAGAAATGACTACAATTTTTTTTCTAAAAAAAAAAATAATATGGATCCAGTTACAAAATATGATCTGCTTATTGAAAAAAAAATTAGAAGTTTAATTAAAAAAAAATTTCCAACACATTCAATTATTGGTGAGGAATACAGCGATAGAATTGTTAAGAATTCTGAATATTGTTGGGTAATTGATCCTATTGATGGAACCAAAGCTTTAATAATGGGTCAGCCAACTTGGAGTAATTTAATAGGTCTGTATTATAAAAATATTCCTGAATTTTCTCTGGCTAATTTTCCAGTTTTAAATAAATGTTATTTTGCAGATTCTTCGGGTGCTTTTGTTATTAGTAATAATAAAATTAAAAAAATAAAAAGCTGCAAAAACAAAGACATTAGAAAATCTAAAATGATAACAAATTCTATTCATACATTTGTAAATAAAAAAATTTATAATTTTTTTAAAAATTATAAATATTTCTTTAAAATTTCAGGATCTGATGCTTATAATTTTTGTTTATTATGCGAAGGTAAAATTGATTTGTTATTTGAATGTGGATTAAAACAAGTAGATATACTGCCATTAAAAAAATTGATTTTAGAGTCGGGGGCTCATATAACAAACTGGAAAGGTTTAAAAGACACTTCAAAAGGCGAGATTATTTTGGCGTCAAATAAAACTATACATAAGAATTTTCTCAAAGTTTTAAAAGTAAATAATATTATATGAAGGATAAAACAAACATAGGAGTTATAGGTCAGGGGTATGTTGGATTGCCGTTATCTATTGCTTTTGGAAGAATATTTTCCACAGTCGGTTTTGATATTGACAAAAATAGAATTAAATCTCTAAGAAATAAAATTGATATAAATAAGGAAATTTCCAAAAGTGAGTTTTTGAAATCAAAAAAACTTAAATTTTCATTTGAAATTAATGATTTAAAAAAATGTAATTTCTTTATTGTTACTGTACCAAGTCCAATTTTAAAAAATAAAATACCAGATCTTAGTTTTATAAAAAAAGCATCAGAAATAGTAGCAAAAGTATTGACAAAAGATTCTACAATCGTTTTTGAATCTACAGTTTATCCTGGAGTTACAGAAAATATTTGTCTACCAATTATTGAAAAAACAAGTTTGTTAAAGTTAAATAAGGATTTTTATTTAGGTTATAGTCCTGAAAGATCCAATCCAGGTGATAAAAAAAATACCCTAGAAAATATTAAAAAAATAACATCAGGTAGCAATAATCGTGCACTTAATCATATAGATAAAATCTATAATAGAATCATAAAAGCAGGCACAGTAAGAGCCTCATCTATTCAAATTGCAGAAGCTGCAAAAGTAATTGAAAATGTTCAGAGAGATTTAAATATCTCATTAATGAATGAGCTATCAGTAATCTTTGATAAAATTAATCTGGATACTAACGAAATTATAAAATGTGCATCCTCTAAATGGAATTTTTTTAAGGCTTATCCTGGATTAGTTGGAGGCCATTGTATTGGAGTAGATCCTTACTATCTTACATATTTATCAAGAAAAAAAGGACATTATCCAAAGGTAATTTTGGCTGGAAGGTACACTAACGATAATATGTACAAATTTGTAGCTAACAAATTTTTAAAAATTTTAAAAGAAAAAAATAATAATGTAAAAAATAAAAAAGTATTATTAATGGGCTACTCTTTTAAAGAAAATGTCTCTGATTTTAGAAATACACAAGTTGAAGATATATTTTATTTTTTAAGAAAGAAAATTAAAAAAGTTCATATCTTCGATCCACTTGTTGATAAGAATAATTTGCCTAAATTAATTAAAAATTATTTTATAAATAAACCATCTCAAAATTTTTATGACGCGGTTGTAATACTTGTAAAACACTCTTACTTCTTAAAATTAGGTATAAAAAAAATCAGAAAATTTTGTAAAAGAGATAATCCTATAATTTTCGATGTTAAAAATAGCTTTGAAAAAAATAATACAATATTCAAATTATGATTAACAAAAATTCATTTTTTCTTGGGTTAAAAGATATAATACATTTGATTGGTAAGGATAAAAAAAAATTGCCAATATTATTTTTTTTTATAATTTTTTCTTCTATTATTGATTTACTAAGTATTGGTTTGATTTTTCCATATATAGGAATTTTAATTGACCCAAATCAATTAATAAACATGAATTTTTTTCAGTCCTTTCTGTCAAAAGAAATGTTAGATTTTAATCAGTTAGTATTTTTTTTAAGTGTTATTCTTGGAGTTTTATTTACATGCAAATTTCTAGTAAATATTTTTCTATATAAATATATTTTAACTTTTGCATTTAATAACGCTTTAAAACTAAGATTTCGATTATTAAAAAATTATCAAAATTTAAATTATATAAATTATTTAAACTATAATAGTTCTCATTTTTTGAATACAATAAATGTTCTGGTTGGTCAATATCAAACTGTTTCCCAAGCATTTTTAACTATGCTATCAGAATTATTTATAATTTCTTGCATAATTATTTTTTTAGCTATAACTACAGGTAAATTATTCTTTGCTCTAGTTGCTATAATTCTTTTATTTATTTTAATATTTGATTTTGTTTTTAAAAAAAAATTATTCAATTTAGGATTAAAATCAAATTTTCATCAAGCCGAAATGTTAAAAAATATAAATGAGGCAATTGCAGGATTTAAAGATTTAAAAATTTTAAATAGATCAGATTTTTTCCATAAAAAATTTGTTGAAAATTCATCTATATTTACAAGGTTAAAAATTTTTTTAACATTGATCAATATGGTACCAAGACTTGCATTAGAATTAATCTTAGTTCTCTTTGTAATAGTTGTAATACTTATTTCTAATTTTTATTTTGATAATTTAAATTTTGTATTACCAATACTATCAATGTATGCTATTGCAGCTATGAGAATACTGCCAGGTTCTAATAAACTCATGACAAGTTTGCAGCATTTGAGATATGGCCGAGCTGCAATTCAGACACTTAAAAAAGATAATTCTTTATCAAATTTGAATATTCAAGTGGAAAGTTCCAATAACAATACACTAGATCATGATGAAGTACCTAAATTTAACAAAATTCAATTTAAAAATGTTAGTTTTAAATACCCTGGAAGAGAAGAATATATTATTAAAAACATAAATTTAGAAATTTATCCAGGTAAAATATATGGAATATATGGAAAATCTGGAAGAGGAAAAACAACATTGGCAAATCTTTTTTTAGGCTTGTTAAATCCTACCGAAGGTAAAATTTTATTTAATGAAAATTCATTTGATCACAATAATCTACTTTCAAATAACTTTTTTGCATATCTGCCTCAAGATATTTTTCTGATTGATGACACAATTAGAAATAATGTTGCTTTAGGACTAAAAGAAGAAGAAATTAGTGAAAAAAATTTATTAGAAGCACTTACAAAATCACATTTAATTGATGTAGTGAAAGAGTTGCCAGATAAACAAAATACAATTGTTGGAGAAAAAGGAATTAGATTGTCAGGAGGTCAAAGACAGAGAGTAGCAATTGCCCGGGCTTTTTATAATAATTCACAAATTTTAGTTTTAGATGAGTCAACCAGTTCGTTGGATAAAAATACACAAAAAGAAATATTAGCAGAGATTGAAAAGATGAAAAATGATAAAACAATAATTTTTATTTCACACGATCCCGATGTTTTTAGTATATGTGATGAAGTTATTGAAATATAGTATTAATCTTTGATATGAAAAAGTCCTACTTAAATCGTTTTTTAGAAGTTTATAAAAATAAGGGTATAATTTACTCAATTGCTAGAAGTTTGAAATACATATTGTTGTCTGAATATAAAAAAAAGAGTTTAGATAATTTTAAAAATGAAATTGCAAATAAAGATTTAGGAGAAATTTTTAAATATTTTAAAACTGATAAATATTTCCATGGATACCATCGGTTTTATGAAAAGTTTTTTCAAAATATTAGAAATAATAACTTAAATATTTTAGAACTTGGAGTACAAAGAGGATATTCATCAGCAAGTTTTCATACTTATTTTCCAAATAGTAATCTTTATTGTATAGATATAGATTATAGAAAAATAACGTTTACTTCAAAAAGAATTAAAAATTTTGAATTAGATCTAAGAAATAAAAAAAAAGTCTCTGATTTTGTAAGTAAATACAAGTTTAGTTTTGATCTTATAATTGATGATGCATCACATTATCAAAGTTGTATTATTGAAAATTTATGTAATTTTTTACCAGCTTTAAAAAGAGATGGATCTTATATCATAGAAGATTATAGACAACCCGAGATATGGAACGAGAAGATGGATTTACCAAATGAGATAAATATTTCAAATTTATTTAAATTTATAGGCGAAAAAAAATTATTTGAATCAAATATCATAAATCATTCTTTTCAAAATGACATTTTTAATAGAATAAAACATGTAGAAACATTTCATGGAGATACTCACGCGTCCGATATTGGTATATTAAAGTTTTGATGTGAAAATATTATTTTTAAAAGATAAAAGGTCTGAGTCAGGAATTGAGGGTGTATCAAATTATCTTTTTTGTATATGCCAATTTTTAGAAGAAAAAAAAATAGACTACCTTGTTTTATATAATTCAAAAGATTTATTCTACAAAATGATGCTTGAAAAAAAATTTAAAATTAAATATTTAGGATTTAAAGTTAACTCACCTAAAAACATTTTTTTAATTAAAAGGTTTAAAAAGATAATAGATAGATTAATTTACAAAAGAAAATTTAATATTATTTCTGTTCAATTTCCTGGGCTATTAAATCTTATAACAAAAAAAAAAAATATAAAAATATTTTGTCATCAGCATGGAGCCTTTAAAAAGAATTATAAGCTAAAATTAATAAATACTCTAAATATTAAAAAATTAATTTTAAATATTTATAATAAATTTTTTATCTTTAATTTTTCAAAAGCAGATAAAATAATTTCTGTTAGTAATGCATCTTTAATAAGTTCGATTAAAACTTACAATATACCTAAAAAAAAAATTGTTATTAATAGATACGGATTAATTGTAAAAAATCCTGATCATTTTCAAAATATTCGTCGTGAGTTTAATATAAAAGATAATCAAAAAATAATTCTCTCAGTAGCTAGAGAAACAAAGGACAAAGGAGTTGAAGATTTTTGCAAAATAGCAAAAAAAATAAATAATCCAGAATACAAGTTTTTGTTTTTAGGAGGTTATAGAGATAAAAATTATCATGAATATTTACTTGAACATTATTCGGATTATGTGAAATTTGTTGGTATGCGGAGTGACGTTTCAAGATTTTACAAGTCCTCAGATCTTTTTTTGTTTTTATCTCACAGAGAATCGGCGGGACAAGTTTTGATGGAGTCTTTAAATTTTAGTTTACCAATAATTACATGGAAAATATTTGGTGTTGATGAAATTGTAATAAATGAAAAAAATGGTTTTTTATGTAAGTTTGGAGATTTTTTAGATTTAGAAAAAAAAATTAAACTTTTGTTAAATGATAAAAATTTATATCAAGAATTAGTAAAAAATTCTTTTATTGAGTTTAAACAAAAATATAATATTCAAAAGAGTGGAGAAAATCTAATTAATATTTTTAAAAATTCCTAAGATTTAATTTATCTATTAATTATTTTTCATTATATTAAATTTTATTATCGATGGACCGTCGTCAGAAATCGCCCAAAAATTCTTAGATTTTTTATCGTAAGATATACTTCTTATCCTTTCCTCAAAATTATATACATCTTTATTAACTATATCTTTTAAGTTTTTTTTTACTTCAATTTTATGGATTGATTTTTCTCTCATACCTCCAATTAAAAAAACATAATTTTCATTCGATTCAATATGTAATATTTCAGAAATTCCAATTGAAGGCGGTCCGAAGCTTAATAGTGGTTCTATAAATCCATATTTAGAATGAGACTTATACAACGGGGCATTTTCCCTTTCTTTCTTATCGTAATGATACCCATATGATGAAATTGGCCATCCAAAATTTTTGATATTTTCGTTGATTGATAAATTATTGATATTAACTTCATCTCCTCCATCTGGGCCATGTTCTGTAGAAATTATAAACTTATTATTCTCATTTTTTATATACTCTAGGCTTTGAGGATTTCTATGCCCCATAGACTTTAATTTAAAAATTTTTGGATCTTGAATATCTACTTCTATTATTTTTCCAAATAAAGAATTTGGATCTTGAGCTAATTCGCGATTCCTATATTCACCTATTGAAAATAATATTTTACTTTGGTCAATTATTTTTATTGCTCCACCACTTTGTTGTATCTCAAATTCACTACCTATAACTTTTGTATTTTTTTTTTTAATTATACAATTTTCGTAAACAAAAAAATCACCAAAGTTAAGATAATTTAAGTTAAAATTTGAACTTGCTATTTGTGTATTATAACAATTTTTTAAATTATTATTATAAGATAAATAAATTCTATTATTGAAAATATCAAATCCTCTAATTCCAGCAGCAGAACTAAAATCAAATATTTCATTTGATTTTTTTTCTCTCATGTAATCTAGAAAATTATTTTCAATTTTATTTAATTTAATATTACTATTATTATCTATAACATTATAAAAATCGCCTTTTCCCGTAATTAAGATATTAAATTTATCAAATTTTCGAATATATCCACCTGGTTTACCACCATAATTTTTATATTTTTTTTGAGGAAGTAAATAAAATGAAGCGTTGATAACTGAATTAGAATTTTGAGATTTAATTTTAATTTTCTTATTTAGAGGAAGATAAGGATAAGAAGCATTAAATTTGTCAATTGTATCATTTAAATCACTATTCTCTTTTTTAAGAATTTCATTTTTACTTTTAAGATTTGGAATAATGAAAATAGTTTCTTTTAAAAAAACTTTTATATTACTTGGAATTAAATTTTTAATTGATCTTATTTTTTCATTTCCAATAAAGAAAGTTGATATTATTAAAACAATAAAAGTTAAAGTTAAAAATAATATGAATATTTTTATTTTCTTAGACATTTGTTAAATGGTATGATGAATTTAGAGTTAATATCAAGTATTAAATTGTCCTTATAATTTAAAAAAAAAATTTTGAACTATTAATTAGCTATTTAGTAATTTATAAAATTATAGTGATATATGATTAAAAATTATCCTCCATTAATCTTTTCCAAGACTCACAAAAAAGTATTGGAAATTTATTTTGAGATTTTTCTAAAACAGAAAAACAAAAAACTTTACTGGTTTTCAATTGCCTCACTTCCTTTAGTTACATTAACAACAGCTTTTATTTTTAAGAAACTTGATAAGAAAAATAAAAAACTAATAAATATAAATGATTACACCAAAAGACATTTATCCATTAAGTACTTTAAAAAAATGTTGCAAAATACCAAAGTTAAAAACTTAATTTATAAAATAATCAGTTATTTATTTTTCTTTAAAAAAAAAATTACAATAATCTATTCAACAAATGAATACATAAATCAATATTGTAGGTATCAAAATTTTTATAAGATCAAATATAATCCTTTAGAGTTGTTAAATTCTAAAGAAATATCAAAATATGATGTAGATAGTACTTTTAATGAAATTTTAAAAAAATATTTAAATAAAATAAATAAAATTTTTTTTCCTAATTCTAAAAATTTTTATAAATTTGAAGAGTTAGAACAATATTTTAAAAAATTTTATAAAATATATTTATTATATATTTACAAAACCAAGGATATTAAAAAAATATTTATAACAAGTTATTCAGGTATCTTTTTTATAAGATTATTCATGGCTGCAGTTCAATATAATGAAAAGTCAAAAATTATTAATTTAACTCATGGAGACGTAGAAGTATTAAATCAACAGCCAGATATATTTTCAGATGGCTCACCGCTTTGCAATTTACAAATTTCAAAAACAAAAAAATATAATATCAAATTAAAAAAATTTTTATCAAAATTTAATCATTTGATTGTTCCAAAATTTTTTTCTTTTAGGGATAAAAATAATTTCAACTTAAAAAATCTAAATTTAGATTATAATAAAAAAGTTTTTAAAAAAAATAAAAACAAAGTTTTAATTATTGGTTATCCTATTTCAAACAAATTCGATTACATCGCTAACCATATTTATCCCTCAAAAATGTATATAGTTGAAAATAAACTTATAAAAAGTTTGAAAAAAAATGGTTTTCAAGTTTTTTATAAGTCACATCCAGATACTAGTAGAGAAATTAAAAAAAAAATAATTGAAAAAAAAAATTTTTTGACCGAAAGATTTGAGCATATTTGTGAGGAATTTGATTATTTAATTTTTACTTATCATCGTTCCACAACATTGGCATACGCTTTGTCGAAAAAAAAACCTATTTCACTTTTAACATATAATAAATTAGATTTAGACAAAAAAACTCTTAAATTATTTAAAAAACGAATTTCATTTATTAATTGTAAAATTATCAAAAGCAATCTTTCATTTGACGAAAAAATTTTAAAAAATAAAGTTCTTCAATCAAAAAAATTGCTTAATCTAGATGTTGTAAAAAAACTTATTTTGTAAGAATAAATATTTCAGTTTCTAAAAGCCAAGCTTCATCATTTTTAAAATCATTTAAATAATTTTTTATTGTCAAATCTGATATTGAATTTTTATCTACTAAATCTACATTTTTAAAACCAATTTCTTTACTTTTGTCTTTTACAAAAGACTCATCCATAATAAATCTATGTCCATAATTTCTAAATATACCGTTTATATATAAAGCACTATTAGGCAAATCTTTTGACCATTTTTTTTGCCTGGTAATAAGTTTTTGTTTTTTTTCATGATTATCTTCAAGATATAAAATTTCACTGATTTTAGAAATTGATGGAGTTAAAATAATATTTATTCCTCCAGGTTTTAAAATTCTATAACTTTCTTTAAAAAAATTGATTATTTGATTTTTATGTAAGTGTTCTATCACATGAGTACTAAAGATAAGATCTACAACTGAATTTTTAAAAGGCAAATGTTTACTTATATCTATTGGGTTTTTTCCAGTAATTTGAGAGTTTAGGAATCCTTCCAATTCATCAGTTGCACCAAGATGTAATTTAATATTTTTGTGATTTTCGAGATAATTTTTAAAATTTTTTTTTCTTATTAAATGACCATTAAATATAAATGCAATTATACACTTGATTTTAAAACTTAAGTATGCTCTTGCATTAATTATAAGATAATTTAATTCATTTGATGAATTGATCATATATAATTATACCATAATTCTATTTATGTATGTTTTTTTCATAGTCAAACTGATATTTAAACTAATAGCTTAATGATAAAAAACAAGAACATTTTAATTACAGGTGGAGCTGGATTTATTGGTTCTCATTTAGCAAAATTTTTAGTGGCAAAGGGAAATAATATTTACGTTATTGACAATTTAAATACTAGTTCAAAAAAAAATATACAGTTTTCAAAAAAATTTAAAAAAAATTTTTTTTTTATTAAATCAAGTATCCAAGATTATAGTAAATTAGAGACATTAATCAAAAAAGTCGATATCATATTCCATTTAGCTGCTAGTGTTGGTGTTAAAAATATTATGAGACACCCAACATTTTCGATATTAAATAATTTAAATACTTCTAAAATAATATTTGAATTTGCATCTAAATATAAAAAGAGAATTATTTTTACATCAAGTTCAGAAGTTTATGGTTTAAGCAATCGTATTTTATTGGAGGATGCAAGGGTTAATTTAGGAAATCCTAAATTAATAAGATGGAATTATGCTTGCACAAAATTATCTGATGAGTTTTTGGCAATGTCTTATTTTATAGAAAAAAAAATGAAAATTACTATCGTTAGATTGTTCAATACAGTTGGGGAGGGGCAATCTGACCAATATGGAATGGTAATACCTAGGTTTTTTGCACAGGCTATAAGAAATAAACCAATTACAGTATATGGTAATGGCAAACAAAGTAGAACTTTTACATATGTAGAAGACGTAGTCAGATCATTAATAAAATTGATTAATGTTAAAAAATCTTATGGAGAAGTTATAAATGTAGGTGGTGCAAACAAAATTACTATTTTATCATTAGCTAAGAAAATTAAGTTAATCACAAAATCAAAATCAAAAGTAAAATTTATTAGTATCAAAAAGGTTTATGGAAAAAGTTTTGAGGATTGTAAAACTAGAATACCAAGTGTTGCAAAATTAAAAAAATTAATAAAGTATAGTCCAAATACAAGTTTAGATGAAATTTTAGTTAAAATTTTAAATAAACAAAAAAATTAATTTTATTGTGTATAAAATATTTTTAATTCATACATTGTTTTTTTTTAAATGAAAATTTTAGTAGTTATTTCTAAATTTTTACCTGAATATTCAGGACCGAGTATAAGAATTAAAAACTTATATGAAAGACTTGAAAAAAAAAAAATTTTTTTAAATAAAAATCTTTTATTTTTAACAGGAGGTGAAGAATTTAATGATAATAAAAATTATAAAATTAATAATTTTCATGTAAAAAGATTTAAAAATACCAATAGCACAAGTCAAATAAGTGATTTTTACAATTATTATAGAAATTTTCTTTACGTAAAAAAAGAAATTAATTTATTTAAACCTGATTTAATTCACGTTGTTGGTTCTAATATGCTTACAGCTTCTGCAATAGTTATATCTAGAATAAAAAATATTCCCTTGTGTGTTGAACTTGTTAATAGCACATCCAAACCAAATCAAAATTTACCAATTTTAAAATATTTTTGGACACCAAATTTAAATTATAACTCAAAAATAATTGTTATATCTAAATTTTTAAAAAGAAAATGTTTATCTATGGGGTATAAAAATATTTGGTACAGACCAAATCCAATAAACATAAAAAGTTTCAAAACAATTAAAAAAATAAAAACAAATAAAAAAATTTTACTTAATATCGGTCAGTTTATACCAAGAAAAAATCAAAAATTTTTGGTAAAAGTAATGAAATATCTTCCATCTAAATTTCATCTTATTTTATGTGGACCATTAGTTAAAAAAGGATCGAAGAAGCAGAGAGATCTAAATTATTTTAATGATATAAAAGAATATATTAAAGACAAAAAATTAACAAAAAAGATTACTTTAATACCTAAATATATTGATCCTAAAAAATATTTTAAGAAGGCAGATTTATATTTAATGCCAAGTTATAATGAGGGTTTGGGAAATACTTTAATAGAAAGTCTTGCATCAGGAGTTTCTGTTATAGCAAATATTTCTGAACCAGCTTTTAACGAAGTTTTAAAAAAAAATCAAAATGGTTTTTTAGTAAAAATGAACCATAAAGAATGGGCTTTATCAATAAAAAAAAATATAAACAAATTTAGTCCTAAAAAAGTTAGATCTAATTCTAATAAAATATTAAGTCTCGCAGATGAAGTTACAATAGATCTAAAATATTTTAAAATTTTTAAAAAATTGATAAAATCATGAAAAAAAAAATTTGTATAATAACCCCAACATTTCTTCCTAAAACAGGCGGTTCACAGATAGGAATATTTAATATAGCTAAAAAATTAGCTGAACTAAAAAAAGATTTTAAAGTTCATCTTTTCATACCTTACTCAAATTATACCCAACTTGATAAATCAAAATTTAATTTTGTGATACACTCTATGCCACCAAAATTATGGTGGTTATTAAAATTCAATAAAAGAATTGCTTTTTTTGTATTTGAAATTTATTTCTTAATTTATTTTTCAAAATATAAATTTGATTTTACAATTATAAATTTAGCATATCCAACTGGAGTTATGTTTTCAAAATTTTCAGTTAAACATAAAAAAAATCCATATATGATAATTTGCCCAGGAGAAGACATTCAAAAGAATAAAAAAATTAATTACGGTTTGAGATTGAACATCCAAGTAGATAATTTAGTTAAAAAATATATAAAAAATGCAGATTATTTAATTGCTTTGACTAATGGAATAAAAAAAGAATTTACAAAAATTGGTATACCAGAAAAAAAAATTAAAGAAGTGAATTATGGAATAGATGAAAAAAATTACAATATTAAAGAATCTAAAAAAAAAATAAGAAAAGAATTAGGTATACCTGAAAATAAATTTATATATTTTTGTTGTGGAAGAAATCATCCTAAAAAAAATTTTAAAATTTTGATTAAAGCTGCAATTCATCTTAAAAGAAAATCCAAAGACTTTTTAATCATGATTACTGGAAATAATACAAGAAAGTTAATTCCAATGATCAAAAAAAATAACTTAGATGATGTTTTTATTTTAAACGACGAGGTACCTTTTTTGGATAATAAATTTAGATTTCCAAATAAAAAGTTGCTTCTTCATTTTAAAGCCTCAGATGTCTTTGTTTTTCCTTCAAATCTGGAAACATTTGGTATAGTTCTTATAGAAGCTATGGCGTGTGGTTTACCTATAATAACAAGTAATGCAGAGGGATGTGTTGATGTTATTGATAGAGGTAAATTTGGTTTACTATTTCAAAAAAATAATGTGAAAGACCTAGTGTCTAAAATGAATAAGATAAGATCAAAAAAAATTCATTCAAAATATGTTTTAAAATCAAAAATAAGAATTAAAGATTTTGCTTTAAAAAACATAATCCAGGATTATAAAAAATTAATATTTAATGACTAAGATAACTTTCATAACTTCAAAAAAGTTATTTCAAAATTCATTGTTTTTCTTAACTCCATTAATGATCTGGCGAGAGTCACTTTATCAAGAAAAAATAATTTTAAATATTCAATTTTATGAAAATTTGAGTTTAGAATATTGTGATTTTATTTTTATAGATAGTAAAGTTCATAGAGATATTTTGGATTCTAAATTTGAAAAAGTTTTACTTGATTTTGAAAATTTCAGAAAAAAAACAAAGTATATTTTTTATTGTGATACTGGAGACTCATCAGGATGGATTGAAAAAAAAATTTTTCCATTTGTAGATAAATACTTAAAATGTCAGTTATTAAAAAATAAAAGTCTTTATAAAACCAAAATATATGGAAAAAAGGTTATTTCAGATTATTATTTTAGAAACTATGGAATTATTGATACTAAAGAAATATGGTCAGATGTGCTTACTGATGAAGAAATAAGTAAATTAGATTTATCATGGAATATTTTTTTTTCTAATCATAATTATCTCTCAATAATAAATTATAATCTAGTAAAATTTTTTAAAATTAATCTTATATTTAATAAATTTTTTTATGCGAAACCTTATAGAGAAAGAAATAATAATTTTTTTTTAAAATTTTCAAGTAAAAATTATTATCCAACTATAGGTTGGCAAAGGAAAAAAATTTTAGAATTTTTTAAAATTGAGAATTCAAATAAATTAAACAAAATAAATTATTTTAATTTGATGAAAAATTCAAAGTACTGCATTTCCCCATTTGGCTGGGGAGAGATTGCTATTAGAGATTTTGAATGTTTTGTGAATGGTTGTGTTTTGATAAAGCCTGATACGAGTCACTTAGAAACATGGCCTAATTTCTATATCCCAAATTTAACATACATACCTTTTAAATGGGACTTATCAGACTTTAGAGAGAAGATTGATTATTGCAAAAATAACTATTTATCAGCGGTAAATATTGCAAGCGAGGCTCAAAAAATCTATAAGTCACATACTTGCTATATCAACTCGGGAAAAATTTTTGTCAAAAAATTTAAAAACTTAATTACTTAATATGGATTACTTAAGACCCACTCTTTTTTTTTCGATTAACAAAGGAATCGATAAATTCAAATATGAAATTCATAATACAGAAGAAAAAAGACCAATTATAAAAAATGAAAACAATTCAGTCACAATCTTCGTTAACCCGAAAACATATAATTATAAATATTTAGAAACAGAGAACATTTTTTGTTTTGTAGTTGGCTACCCTATTTACGATGAGAAGATAAATTTGGATTTAACTTGTAAAAAAATAATCGAAAATGTAGGTAAAATTAATGAATTTATCTCAAAATTGAATGGAGCTTTTTTAATTTTATTGATTAATAAAAAAGATAATAGTTTTAAGTTCATAAATGACAGATTTAATGGTGTGCATTTTTATTGGGCTAATTTTGAAAAAAAATTTTTAGGAAGTTCTCTATATTTTGATTTATTTAAAAAAGTAAGGTTAGAAAAAAATTTTAAATTAAATCAAAAATCGTTTATTCAATATTTATGGATGTCTCGTGTTATGGATGATGCTACGCATGATAATTTTTCAAAGTATTTAATGCCAGCGTCAATATTATCTATAAAAGGTATAAGTTCAATTATAAATAAATATTTTTTACCAAATTTTAAGAAGATAAAAAGATCTAGAAAAG
>MDTD01000561.1_pt1 | contig 18914 bp, 20 predicted proteins | sample 811221 | NCBI WGS metagenome assembly MDTD01 (sample SAMN05326646, study PRJNA326480) | marine metagenome | isolation source: seawater | place: Pacific Ocean: South West | collected 2011 | reverse complement strand
AGTTATTTTGGTTACGGATTTCATGAGGATGGAATAAAATCATCTATAGAAATGCTTAAAAACTTAAATGACTAGTTCAATTTATAATGGCACTGTTATTCACAAACGTTTCAAACCTAAAACTCATTTTTTTAAATATAAGGTGTTTTCATTATTAATTGATTTATCTGAACTCAATGAATTAGATAGAAATATAAAATTTTTTTCATTTAATAAATTTAACCTGATTAGTTTTTTTGAAAAAGATCATGGTGACAGAGATGGCTCATCGTTATCCGATTGGGTTAAAAAAAACCTTAATAAAAATGATATAGATTCTGAAAGTATCAAAATTAAAATTTTGTGTTATCCAAGAATTCTTGGATATGTATTTAATCCATTAAGTGTATTCTTTATATATAACTCAAATGAAAAACTTATATCTATCTTATATGAAGTTAAAAATACATTTGGAGAACAACATACATATATTTTTAAGATAGATGACGATCTTAAGCATTTTCAACACAATTGCACAAAAAAGTTTCATGTTTCACCATTTATTGAAATGGATTGTAGTTATTTTTTCAGAACTTTAAAACCTTGTGAAAAAATATCTGTAATCATAGATCAATATCAAGCAAATGAAAAAATTTTGTATGCATCACAAGATGGTATGAGGGTAGATTTTAATAGCAAAGAATTACTGAAATCTTACTGCAAACATCCACTTATGACCTTCAAAATCATCTCTGCGATCCATTTTGAAGCATTTAAATTGTGGACTAAAGGAATTAAATTCATAAAAAAAAAATTAAAGATCAAAAATAACATTACTTTTGAAAACAAATGAATTTTTATACCATTTTTGACAAAATAGTTTTTAATATTTTAAAAGATATTGAATTTGGTTATTTGGAAGTTTTTAATCATAATGGTAATCATCATAGGTTTGGCAATCCAAAGGATCTTTTAAAAGCGAATATAAAGATAAAAAATCCAAAATTTACATTCGATTTGATCAAAGGAGGAAGTGTGGGATTAGCAGAATCATATATGAAAAATGATTTTGAGACTGATAACTTGTCGAATTTGATAGAGGTTACCGCAAGAAACATAAAACAGATACATAAATTTTCAGGTTTATTAGATTTACCATTTATCAACTATGTTAAAAACCTTTTGATAAAGAATACCAAAAAAAGGAGTAAAGAAAATATTTCAAAACATTATGATTTAGGAAACGAATTTTTTTCTTTATGGCTTGATAAAACATTGACTTATTCTAGTGCTATATTTGATGAAAAAAATAAAGATTTGTTGGCCGCACAAAATAATAAATATCAGAAATTAATAGATTTAATTAAGCCTTGTTCAGGAGATAAGGTTTTAGAAATTGGTTGTGGGTGGGGTGGATTTGCTGAATATCTTGGAAAAAAATATGATGTAAAATTAGATTGTATCACAATTTCAAAAAAACAATATGAGTATGCTAAAGAGAGAATCTATAGATGTGGTTTAAATGAAAAAGTGAATATTGAAATAAAAGATTACAGAGATTTGAAAAACAAATATAATTCAATTGCATCTATTGAAATGATAGAGGCGGTTGGTCAAAATTACTTAGAGAGTTATTTTCAAACAATAAAAAATAATTTATCTTATAATGGCAGCGCAGGTATTCAAGCAATTACAATTGATGATACTTTATTTGACAGATATAAAAATAAACAAGATTTTATCCAAAAATATATTTTTCCAGGAGGTTTTCTACCGAATAAAGGAAGTATTAATAGATATGTCTCTGATAATGGTTTAACAATTAAATCGTATGAGTCATATGCTGATCATTATTCGAATACACTAGCTATTTGGAGAAATGAATTTAATAGAAAATGGGAATTAATTAAAACGCAGGGTTTTGATTCAACTTTTAGAAGAATGTGGGAGTTTTATTTGTGTTATTGTGAGGCTGGTTTTAAATCAAAAAATATTGATCTCATTCAATTTTCTATTCAAAATAAATAATTATAAGGATTTCTATGCGCGACAAAAAATTTATTAAATCTATTTTATTGATAATCTTTGTATTCTTAATTACAAGTTGCACAAAAAAAAATTCAATGAAACCAGAAGATTTTAAAAATAAAGAACCAAAATTGATTATTGAAGAGTATTTATCAGGAAATGTTAAAGCATGGGGGGTACTTCAAAATAGATCAGGAAAAGTCACTAGGCAATTTTCAGCAGATCTTAATGGAAAATGGGACGGAAAAAAATTAACACTAGATGAAAAATTTAATTGGGATGACGGAGAAATTCAATCAAGGCAATGGCAAATTACTAAAATTGATGAAAATAACTATGAAGGTACAGCTGAAGACGTGGTAGGTAAAGCAAGGGGTTATTCTTATGGACCAGCATTTAAGTTTGAATATGTTCTCTTAGTTCCAGTAAAAGGTAAAGAGATGAAAATTACATTTGATGACTGGATATTTAAACAAGATGATCGAGTAGCTATTAATAGAGCAACAATGACCAAATTTGGATTTAGAGTAGCTGAATTGACAGTTGTATTTGTAAAAGATTAATTTTTTTTTTGATATTTAGTCATCTTTCCAATTAAACTAAAATAAATCTTACTTGGTAAAAAACTAAAAATCTTGAGTAGTAATGTAAGAGATTTAGGAAAATGAATTTCAAAAACATTTTTATTAATTAGGCCATCGTATATTTTTTCAGCAGCATATTCTGTAGTTTTTAAAAAGGGCATTTTAAAATCATTTTTATCAGTCATTGGAGTTTTAATAAAACCAGGTGAAACTAAACAAATTCTCACATTTGATCTTTTAAAATCGAAATACAAACTTTCAGCTAAATTATTAAGGGCTGACTTAGATGGTCCATAGCCTGTTGAGTTGGGTAAGCCTCTGTAGCCTGCAATAGAAGATACAATCGTAATAGTTCCACTTTTTCTATCTTTAAAATATTCTTCTACTGACTTAATACTATTTAAAGTTCCAAAAAAATTAACTTTAAAAACGTCTTCAATTTGCTCAACATCTATATCTTTTTCTTTTTTAGGGTTCCAAGTACCTGTTGAAAAAAAACATATATCAATATTTTCAAACTTATTTTTAATTTTATCAAAGACTTCTTTACATTGAGTTTTATCAGTAACATCTAGGGGAAATCCGAATATATTTTCGTATTCATTAGATATTTCATTAAGAAGGTTTTCTCTTCTTGCTGATATTGCTACATTCCATCCCTCCAATGCAAATTTAATTGCTAGCGCTTTACCGATTCCAGTGCTTCCGCCAGTTATCCAAATAGTTTTTTTATTCATTATATTGTGATGTATAATACTTATATGTTAAAAAATAAATTTCTATCTTTTGTTCTCTTTTTTATAATAACATATTCAGCCTCATTTATTGGTGGTTTAATAACTGTAAGTTTTAAAGAACCTTGGTACTCACAATTGGTTAAATCAGACTACAACCCACCAGACTGGATTTTTGCTCCAGTGTGGACAACTTTGTATTTGATGATGACTGTAGCAATATGGTTTTTTTGGCACAGTAAAAATAGAGATATTACAACAATATATATTTATTTTATACATGTGGTATTCAATACAACTTGGAGTGTAGTCTTTTTTGGCCTTCATAATATTTTTTTGGCATTGATTAATTTGATAATTTTAATTTGCTTAATAATTATTCTTATTTTGAGATTTTTACATGTTAATAAAATCAGCTCATACTTAATGATTCCCTATTTACTTTGGTCATGCTATGCATTATTTCTCAATCTTAACCTTTATATATTAAATTGATTATGGACGATGTTGTTATAGTTGGCGGTGGAATAATAGGAACTGCAACGGCTTATTTCTTATCTAAAGAGGGTAGAAAAGTTAAAGTAATAGAGAGGGACCCAACTTATAAAACTGCATCTTTTCCACTATCATTAGGAGGATTTAGAAGACAATTTTTTCAGACAGAGAACATTTTACTTGGAAAATTCGCAAGAGAATTTATTTTTCAAATACCAGAATTACTTAAAACTGAAAAAAATCCAAAACCTACAGCAAGCATGGTTACAAATGGATATTTGTTAATGTTTGGCCCTGAACATGCTCAGGAACAATATAAGGCTTTAGAAAACCATAAAGCCTGTGAAGCTGGAACCAAAAATATTAAAGGGTCAGATTTATCAAAATTTTTTCCTTACATTAACAATGATGGAATTGAAACAGCAACTTTTACAGATAATCAAAGTGAGGGATGGATAGACCCTTTTATGTTTCATGGTGCTTTAAAAAGTAAAGCTATGGAACTTGGAGCTAAATTTATAAAAGGAGAAGTAAAATCTTTATCAGAAATAAAGGCTAAAACAATAATTTCAGCTGCAGGGTGTTGGACCAAAGAACTTTTGGAGGATATACCAGTTGAGCCCCAAAAGCATACTGTTTTTAGAGTAAAGTGTCCAAAACATATTCCAGAAATGCCTCTTACTGGTGACTTGACTACAGGTGTATATTGGAGGCCTGAAGGAAAAGAATATTTAGCTGGATCTCCAAAATCTGTTTTTGATGCTGAAGATCTCGAGCCTGCATGGGAAGACTTTGAAGAATTAGTTTGGCCTGCCTTGGCAAAAAGAATTCCTGCAATGGAGGAATTAAAATTGACTGGTGGTTGGGCAGGTTATTATGATTGCAATAGATTAGATAATAATGCTGTAGTTGGCAAACATCCAAAATTTGAAAATGTTTATTTAGCCACTGGCTTTACAGGAAGAGGTTTAATGCAAGCGCCTGGGATTGGAAGAGCTTTAACAGAGTTAATTACAACCGGAGCATATCAGTCAATTGATATTTCAAATATGGCAGTTGAAAGAGTTTTAGGGAAAAAAGCCAGACCTGAACCGTATGTTCTATAACTAAGTTCCACAAAAAGTTTGATAGTTTTTATCTAAAACTGGCATTGATTGATATTCTGAAATATTTTTTTGCTCTGAGTAAGGATTTTTTAAAATTTCTAAAAATTTATTAATTGGTCCAAAATTGTCTTGATCAGCAGCACTTAATACTTCTTCAACTTTATGATTTCGTGGAATTACAACTGGATTTGTAGTTTTCATTAATTGAATAGATTTTTCCTTTGGAATATCATTCTTAGATAATCTATTATGCCATCTAGTTTTCCAATTTATAAAATTATTATCTTTATATAAATTTTCTTTTTCAACATTAACATTCATTAAATGACAAAAAGTATTTGTATAATCAGCTTTTTTTTCATGCATCCAAGTAAGTAAATCTAATATTAAAGATTTATCGCTTTCAATTATACCCTGTAATCCCAATTTATTTCTCATCATATTCATCCAATTTTTTTCATATCTTTCTTCAAATGAATTAATTGATTTAGTTGCTATTTTGATAGCTTTTTCCTGATCTTTATCAATCAAAGGTAAAAGACATTCTGCAAATCTAGAAAGATTCCACTTAGTAATTACAGGCTGATTACAATAAGCATATCTTCCCATTTTATCAATCGAGCTGAAAACAGTTTTTGGGTCATAACTGTTCATAAAAGCACATGGCCCATAATCAATAGTCTCTCCTGAAATAGTCATATTGTCAGTATTCATCACTCCGTGAATAAAACCAACACGCATCCAGTTGATAACTAAACTACATTGTTTCTCGATAAGTAGATCTAAAAGATCTAAAGCTTTATTTTTTGAATTTTTAATTTCAGGATAATGTCTCTCAATAGTGTACTCAAACAATATTTTCAACTCATCTAAATTCTGTCTTGCAGCTATGTATTGAAATGTACCAACTCTTAAGTGACTTGAGGCGACCCTAGTCAATATAGCTCCCTGTAAAGCTTTATCCCTAATAACATCCTCACCAGTTTTAACTACAGCTAAACTTCTTGTAGTAGGAATTCCAAGAGAGTTCATTGCTTCGCTTATAATGTATTCCCTTAACATTGGACCTAATGCAGCACGACCGTCACCATTTCTAGAAAAAGTTGTTTTTCCAGAACCTTTAAACTGAATATCGAATTTCTCATTTAATTTATTTGAGTGCTCCCCTAACAAAATAGCTCTTCCATCCCCAAGCATTGTGAAATGCCCAAATTGATGACCTGCGTAGGCTTGAGCAATTGAGTTACTACCCGGTGGTAAATAATTACCCGAAAAAGTTTCTGATAGTTCTTTGTTACTTATTTTTGATAAGTCTAGATTTAGTTTAGTAGCTAAATCTTTATTTAATAAAACTAACTGGGGTTTTTTTACTTGGACGGGATTAATATTTTCTTTAAAAAATTTTGGTAAATTAGAATAAGTATTTTTAAAGTTCCAATTAATTTTACTCATAAAAAAAGCGATTTATAACAATATAAACCGCTTTTTTTTTAAATTTAAATTTATTTTTTCTTGTATTTTGCAGCCTCTTCAGAACCACCAGTTGCTGATCCTTTACTATAAGAATGAGCACCCATACCAGCTAATTGACCATCTTTTACAATTAAGTATTGATTTCTGATCTCTTTACCATCGAAGAAACACTCTAGTATCTCTCTAACTCCATCAGCATATCTAGCCTGTGCTGACAATGATGTACCTGATGTATGAGGTGTCATACCATGATTTGGCATACTTCTCCAAATATGATCATTTGGAGCTGGCTGAGGAAACCACACATCTCCTGCATATCCACTTAATTGACCACTCTTAAGAGCTTTAGCAATAGCTTCACGGTTACAGATTTTTCCTCTAGCTGTGTTAACAATATATGCACCCTTTTTCATTTTACTTATCATTGCGTCATCAAATAAATTTTCAGTTTCAGGGTGAAGAGGGCAATTAATAGTTACCACATCACAAACCTTAACCATTGATTCTACAGACTCATGAAAAGTTAGATTCAACTCTTTCTCAACCGCATCGGGCAATTTATGTCTATCAAAATAATGTAAATGAACATCAAATGGTTTCATTTTTCTTAAAGCATCTAATCCGATACGACCTGCAGCTACTGTTCCTATGTGCATTCCTTCAACATCATAAGATCTTTGAACAGCATCTGCAATATTCCATCCACCATCATTTACGATCCTGTGTTGGTTATGGTAATCTCTTACCATTGATACGATCATCATTACTATGTGCTCAGCTACTGATCTGGAATTACAGAAAGTCACTTCCACAACATCAATTTTATTATCCATAGCTGCTTGTAAATCCACATGATCTGATCCAATTCCAGCTGTGATCGCCATTTTTAGTTTCTTTGCTTTAGCAATTCTTTCTTTAGTTAAATAATATGGAAAAAATGGCTGTGAGATAACTATATCAGCATCTACAATATGTTTGTCCGCTTCACATCCGTCACCGTCTTTACTATTTGTAACGACAAATTCGTGACCATTGCTCTCTAGAAATTTTCTTAAACCTAATTCTCCTGAGACACATCCCAATAATTCACCGGGTGTAAAATCCCTCCCTTTTGGAGATGGTAAGGTCATTCCATCAGGATATTTCTCTAATTTTGGAAGATCTCCAAGTGGGTAAGATTTTGGCATTCCTCCCTTGGGATCATCATACAATATGCACAATATTTTCATTTACTCTCCTGTATATAATTAAAATATTAATTTATTTTTTGGCCATCTAACATTATTTTTGAGTACCTAGCAAATAAATTATTTTGAACTTGGATAGGGCTTTTTAAGAACAAATTTATTAATTATGACACCAAAAACTAGAATTATGATTGTTCCTGTTATTATTGGACTAAATAAATAATCGTAGGACACGCTTCCAAGAATTACGATAATTGGATTTCCACCAGCTGGTGGATGTGTAACATTAAATAATATCATAAAGCTAACCCCAAATCCTACTGCAGTAGGAATAATTATATACAATGGTAAAGGAATAAAATTTAAAAAAAATATACCCACAACAGCAGTTATTAAATGACCAAAAAAAATATTTTTTGGCTGTGCGAATGGGCTCTCAGGATATCCATAAAGCAAAACCATAGAAGATCCAAAAGAAGCGATTAAAAAAAGACCAAATTCAGTTTTATAAGTTAAAACTGTTAAAACACCAATTGTTATAATTGAAAAAATTCCTGCTAAAAAAGATTGCTTAATATTTCCCATGTTTATTCAGATACAATTTTTTGAAGTGTTTTAAAAGGTAATAAAATACATTCTTTACGTGATAAATTCTTTTTTTTAAATAATTTGTTAAATAAAGACCATTTTTCATTAAAAATTTTATTGCCAGTGTCAAAAAAAGAATTCGCATCATCGCATAACTCGTTAATCTTCTTAAAATTCTTATTTATTGATGTTTTAGCTAGTAAGCTAGCTGTTGCTTGACAATAAATACATGATTTTCCTTGGTAGGCAAAATCTGATATTTTGCTACCTTTTACTACTAATTTAATTTGTACCACATCACCGCATACAGGATTTTTAGACTCTGAAAAATGAGTATGAGGATTTAAATCTTTATTGTTTTTTGTATCGGATGCGATTCTTATAATTTCTAAGTCCATTTTTTACTATCTTTAATTGTATTATATTAAAATAAAAATTTACACCCTAGTATTAAAATTCTTGAAAAGAGGCAATTATAATTATTTCTGATAAGTTTATTTTTGTTGTAGTTAAAAGTATTTACAATTAAACATTCACTATGTTCGAGTTAAAAAATGATAAAATAGCTATTCCAGTTGTATTATTTGCCGGTATTCTTTGGTCCTTTGGTCCGCTTGTGGTTAGATATATGGATAATCCTCACATGGTTCCTTGGCAATATATTTTTGGAAGAGGTTTGACTATTTTTTTGCTTTTAAATTTGTATCTATATTTTGAGGAGGGTATAAATTTTTATAAAAATTATAAAAAAGTCGGAAGATCTGGAATTATAGGTGGATGCGGTCTTGGAGTAGCGATGATCACATTTATATATTCTATAACTAACACAACTGCTGCAATTACTTTATTGTGTTTAGCAGCAATGCCATTTTTTACCGCAATTTTAGCATACTTATTTTTGAAAGAAAAAATTTCTCTAAATGTTTGGATTTCAATATTTTTAGCAACTATAGGTATAATCATAATGGCTTTTGGCAATAATGAAAAAAATTCATTATTAGGTTTTCTTTTCGGAATCGCATCCTCTATAGGTTTCTCAATTTTTTCTGTTACTCTTAGATGGAGAAGAGAAACTCCAAAATTTACTACTGTAGCTGTTGCTGGATTATTCTGCTTTTTAGTTGCAACAATAATGATTTTAGTTACAAAACAACCTTTTTTTTCATCAAGCTATAATAGTTCAATGTTTTCATTACATGGTACACTAGTTTGTTTGGGTCTTATTTTGTATTCAATTGGATCAAAAGCTATACCAGCAGCCGAACTTACCTTGCTATCTTTAACGGAAATTATTGGTGGAATTTTTTGGGTATGGTTACCATTGTTCGGTATAAATGAAATTCCATCAACAAACACTATTATTGGAGGTTTTTTTCTTTTTGTATCATTGGTTTATTATAGTTTAATAATGAGATGGAATAAAAGATTTATAGGACTTAATTAAATAAATTTTTATGATTAAAAAAAAAGTTGTTAATAGTTGGAATGAATGGGATCCATTAAAACATGTTATTGTTGGAAGAGCTGACGGTTGTTGCATACCAGCACCAGAACCTGCTTTAGATGCAAAAGTTCCTGAAGATTCTGATATGAAAGGTGAATATGGACCTCGAACAAGTGAAACAGTAGTTAAAGCTAATGAGCTTTTAAATAATTTTGCCTCTATGCTTGAAAAAAGAGGTATTAAAGTTGATCGTCCCTCACCATTGAATCACAATCAAAAAATTTCGACACCAGATTGGGAAGTTGAAAGTATGTTTGGATGTATGCCAGCAAGAGATATCATCTTAACTGTTGGAAATGAAATTCTAGAGGCAACAATGAGTTATAGATGTCGATGGTTCGAATATTTAAATTACAGACCATTAATTCAAAAATATTTTGAAGAAGATAAAAACATGAGACATGAAACTGCTCCTAAACCAAGATTAACAGATTCAGATTACAGAAAAGATTACTTATCAGATAAAATTGGAGTCCAAAAAAGACTTGAATGGACAGAAAAAAAATTTTTTGTGACTACAGAGGAAGAACCTCTTTTTGATGCTGCGGATGTTTTAAGATTTGGAAAAGATTTAATAGTACAACACGGTTTTACAACAAACTTAAAAGGTATAGACTGGTTAAGAAGACACTTTAAAGATCATAGAATACATGCAGTAAATTTTCCTGGAGACCCATATCCAATCCATATTGATGCAACATTTACACCTGTTCGAGAAGGTTTAATCATAAATAATCCTCAAAGAAGATTGCCCAAAGAACAAAGAAAATTATTTGAAAAGAATGGTTGGGAAATAATTGATGCTGCACAACCAGCTCACAATAATCCACCTCCATTATGTTATTCATCTGTCTGGCTTTCTATGAACATTTTAGTATTAGATCAAAAAACAGTTTGTGTTGAAAAAAGTGAAAAATATCAAGCAGAGCAACTAGATAAACTTGGAATGGAAGTCATACCTGTTGATTTAAGAGATGCATATGCATTTGGAGGAGGCTTACATTGTTGCACTGCAGACGTATATAGAGAAGGCGAGCTAAAAGATTATTTTCCTGTTCAGTAAAATTTAATTAATATGTAATTAGTTTTCTTTAGCTTTTTCTATCTTGAATTTTTCAAGACTGGATGTGTATTTTTCTTCTATTGTGTTTTCACTTTGTTCAAAAGATCGAATTTTTTCAAGTTCTTTCTCTCTCAGTCTTTGTTCTCTTAAATTTTCACGATGTTCTTTTTCTTTTTGTTCACGATCAAATTTCTCTTCCCATTCTTTGATCTTAATATTTTCAAGTTCTTTTTCTTTTTCTTCTTCTTGTTTAATCAATTTTAAGACTCTTTCTTTACGCTTCTTCTCTTTTAAATCTCTGGCGTTTTGCTCATCTTCTCTAACTTTAAGATCAATTTCTTTTCTATTTTGTTCTTCATCTCTAAGTTTGAGTTCTTTTTCTTTATTTCTTAAATCATTTGTTATTAAAGTTAAGTTCTCATCCTTTTTGACTAATCTTTCGTTTTCGATTTTTTGTTGATCCTCTTTTAATCTTAATTCTTTTTCTTTAATTCTAAGCTCTTCTTCTTTAGATCTAAGTTTGTTATCTTCTTTTTTCAATTTATCCTCTAAAATTTTTAATTCTTTCTTTTCTCTTAGAAGATCGTTATTTTCTTGAAGTTTTTTTAATTTAATTTCCTTTATTTTTTTTAATTCTTGATTTTTTTTGAAATTTACAATTGCACTACTTAAAGATTTTGTTGTTATAGTTGCTATTTTAGCCAAACTATTATTTTTCTTTGACGTATTTTTTCTAGATTTTGTTTTTATATTTTTTTTTTTAGCCATTTTTTTTATATTCCTATTTGAGCAAAGAATTTAATTCTATTCAATACAAACTATTATTTTTTTTTGATTTGGTGTTTATTTTGAGTTTCAACCTATGAGTGTCAATTATATTTAAAAATTGTTGAAATTATTGATAATTTTTTTGCATTAAACAGTTCAAAATATTATTAAGTCTCAGTGAATAAATTAAATAAATTAGTTATTGCATGTGATGGAGAGTCGGCGAGTGGAAAAAGTACAGCTGCTAAACAAATTTCAAAAAAATATAAATTAGTATTAATAAATTCAGGCTTATTATATAGATATGCAAGTAAGCTTATAATTGAACATAAGCCAAAAAACTTATTAACCTTTCTAAGCAAAAAGTTTAAAAAAGTTTCCTATAAAAAAATTTCTAGTCAAAATTTACACTCAGAAAAAATTAGTAATCATGTAGCTTTTTTAGCTAAGGATAAAAAGATTAGAAAAGTAATCAATATTTTTCAAAAAAAAATTATTAGAAATAACAATAGAATTTGTGTAGAGGGAAGAGACATTGCAAGTAAAATACTCTCTAAAAATCCAAAATATGACTTAGCTTTCTATTTTAAGTGCAATTTAAACACTGCAAGCTATAGAAGATGGATAGACATAAAAAAAAAGGTGAAATTAACGGATGTAAAAAAATCTCTAAGAATTAGAACTTTAATGGACAAAAAAAGAAAAAATAGTCCTTTAATTAAGGTCAAAGATGCAATTTTGATCAGAACTGACAAATTATCTAAAAAACAAGTTTTATTAAAAATGTCAAAATATATAGATGATTTACACTAAATTATTTTCAGCTTTTTTTTTTATTTTTATACCCTTTCTTTCCAGTATCTCTTTTACTTTTTCAGAATATGGTTCATCAATATGTTCCGTTGTTGGATTAAGTTCAATTCCAGCAGGAGTTATAGTTTGAGGCATCGCAACAAACTGAGAGTCAGGATTGTCAACAGTCGGCCTTACTCTCATTCTATATATACCAAATGTTCCAATTATTGAGTGAAAGAAAAATAAGAATATAAAAAATCCGTTTGATCCTACGATATCCATAAAAATTGAACATAAAAAAGGTCCACTCATCGCACCTAAACCAAAAACAAATTGGAGACCAGCTCCTGCTGAAACAAATTTTTCTTTAGGAATATAATCATTAGTATGTGCTAAAATCAAAGAAAACATTGGTAAACTACAAAAAGAAAAAAATATAAAAAATATGTAAAACCAAGTTTTGCTTGTAGCCAGACCATCCGGTAGATACATTTGCCCTGAAACTAAGATTGATAAAATAGAAAATAATGCCGCTCCAAAAGTTGAAAAAATTATTACTTTTCTTCTGTCGTACATATCTGAAATTTTACCTATAGGAAATTGAGCTATTGATCCTGAGACTGCTAATAAAAAAGTGACTATCGATATTTCTAAAATAGTAAAATTCATTGAAGTTGCATAAACAGCTAATAGTGTGAACAAAGCAGACTGAATGGTTCCATAAAAAAAAGAACTTACCATTCCAAATGGTGATGACGTGTAAAGTTCCTTTAGTGACATAGCTTCAATTTTCTTAAAAGTTGGTGGTTTTTTTTTAGTTAGCAAAATAGGTATTAGTGCTGCGGATGTAATAACAGAAATTAAAATGAAAGGTTGAAAGTTTTTTGGAGCACTAAAGTTTAATAAAAACATTCCTATGCCCATAGAGCCATAAAGAACAACCATATAAATAGAGAGTACACTACCTCGATTTTTATTGCTCGATCTATCATTTAACCAACTTTCTGCAACTGTGTAGATGCAAACCATACTTATTCCAGTCAAAACTCTTAACAAAAACCATATGAAAGGATTCACTAAAACAGAATGCATTAAAATTACTAATGAGGACAAAGAGGCAAAAGCAGCAAAAACTCTTATATGACCAACTCTTGAAATAATATTTGGTATGGTAGCGGCTCCAATAAAATAACCCACAAAGTATCCAGACATCATGAAACCAGTTGATGTTAAGCTAAATTCCTCTTGAACTGCTCTTACTCCAAGAAGAGATCCTTGGAAACCATAAGCCATCATTATAAAACCCATACCTAAAAATAATGCCCAAGAATTTTTTAAAACTTTATTCATAAAAACTGTTGTAACTATTTGCCGTGTAATATTAAATCAAGTCTTAATTGTGTCAGAGTTGAGTTTTTCTGAGCTTTAAAAAAGAGTGAATTGCAATAGTTGCAATTATAACCAAACCACCTTGAAGCGTCTCTAAACTAGGCTGCTCTCTTATTATGAGCCAAACCCAAATTGGTCCAATTATAGTTTCTAATAGAAAGAATAAATTTACTTCTGCTGCAGGTATAAATCTTGGTGCAATAGTTACCAAAACAAAAGGTATTGCTACGCAGAGTATACACATCAGAGGTACTATTATTAGATCTTTGTCAGATAAAATAAAGCTTTCAACAAAAAATAGTGCAAAAGTCGCAACAAATAATTTACCTACTACAGCTGCTGGTACTAAATTTTTTGTTTTAGCCGATCTTATCGTTACCGCGCCAACTGCTAGACCTAGTGCGGTTATAAATCCGAGAACATCTCCATAAAAATTTCCAATTTTAAGAGAATCAAAACTTATATAAATTATTGCAATAAATGTAATAATAATTGATATCCATGTTCTTTTATCAGGTGGCTCCTTAAGAAATAATGCACCTAAAATAGCAGATAACATCGGTGCAGTAGCTATCATAACTAATGTATTTGCTACATTAGTATTTTGTATAGAAACTACAAAAGTAATATTTGTTACACTGAAAGTACAAACATAAATTAAACCATGATACCCGCTATTAAAAAGAATTTTGAAAAAATTTAACTTATAAATAATCAACATTCCAAAAAAAACTGTAATAAATGGAATAATTCCTCTATAGAAAACTAGACCCCACGTATCAATGCTTGAAAGCCTTATAAATAAAGAGTCAGGGGTTATAAATATAACAGCAACAAAAGCAAGTAAAGAGCCTTTTTGTTGGTCTGTTAGGTCTTTCATGCTTTTAATCTTTCCCAAAAAGTTTTAGCAAGATTAATTTTTGATAAATCATAAAAAGTTTTTAAACCTGTTGGTGATGTAACGTTAATATCGCCGCTAAGTTTTTCATCTATAAGGTCAATTCCCGCAAAAAAAATATTTTCTTTTTTCAAATTTTTACCAATTAATTTTGAAATCATGATCTCTTTTTTTGTTAAAATAGTATTTTTTGGTATAGCCCCCTTACTCATATTGCTCAAAAAAGAGCCTTTTTTTGGCACCCTTGAGATTGCGCCACTTATTTTTCCATCAATTAAAAAAATTCTTTTATCTCCCATATAAATTTTAGGTAAATATTCTTGGCACATAATATGATTATGCTTATTGATTATTCTCTTTATTAAATTTAAGTTAAACTTATCCAATAAGTAAATGTCGTTTCCACTGTGACCGTGTATAGGTTTTAGTATTACCTTTTTATGCATCTTTAAAAATTTTTGAATTTCATTAATACTTTGAGTGAAAATAGTTTTTGGCATAAATTTAAGATATCTTACTGAGTAAAGTTTCTCTGAGACATTTCTAATAGATGTAGGATTGTTTATAATATTAATTTTTTCTTTAATTGTATCCAACATGTAAAGTGAAGTTATGTATTGAAGATTAAAAGGTGGGTCTTGCCTTACTAAAAGAAATTTACAATTAATTAAATTTAATTTCTTTTTTTTTAATATCTTATAAAATTTTTTTGTCTTATAATTAAATCTTATAAAAAATCCATTTGCTATCAAATTTGCATTTAAGATTGATAAGTTTTTCGGCTCATAATAGAATATCGAATATCCTCTTTTTTGAATTTCAATAGCAAGAAATACACTCGTATCAGTGAGTGGATTTAGTTTTGATGGATGATCGCCTTGTATTGCTATAATTTTATTCATCATATAATTCTTTTAAATCTTCAGTTTTTGAAAATTTATTAATCATATGATCTGCATTAGTAGTTTTATTATCAATTACTTTTTGCAGGTGATTTAAAAATAAAGTCTCACTTTTACCACTTTTATTTAAAATATCTCTACGTTCTAAACCTTTTTTTGACAAATCAAGTAACACAGATGACCAATGAAGAAGATCTTTTCCCATCAATTGTGTGTTGAAACCTTTTTTCGGAGCTTCTAAATAGGCATTAATAATTTTATCTACATCCCATTTGGAAGTTAATTCATAAACTTCATCAAGATTTCCGTATAAAATTCCTATATTGAATGCTGGACCTGAGCACAAACAATCCCATCCACAAGTATCCATCGATCTTAATTCTATATACTTTTTCAATCTATTTTCAGTAAAAATTGTTCCTAGATGAATTGCTAAATCGTTCTCTGTCGGTAATCTATTATTAACCTCATTTATTTTTCCATCCATGAAATCTTTAAAAGTATTTTTTCCACCAGAAATATAATTGTTTTTATTATCAATAAATAGCATTGGAAAATTCATTGCGAAATCGGCATACTTTTCAAAGTCTAATTCCTCAAAAAATAATTTTGGCAATCCACCTCTTGAGGTATTTTGCCAAACCTTTGATCTATACGATAAATAATTGCTATTTTTCTTTTCAACAATTGATGAATTTGCGAATAAAGCAATCGTGATAGGAACAATTGAATTAATAACCTTAAATTTTTGAATAAAATCTTTTTCAGAACTGTAATCAATATTTAGCTGTGTACCACAAGTTCGATACATCATATCTAAACTTAATTTACCACCTAAAGGCATATCTTTAGTCATTAGTTTATATCTCTGTTTTGGATTATTTGGGATTTCATTTAATTTCGAAATAGGGTCAAATCCTGAACTTACAATTTTTATATCTAATTTTTTAGTAACTTGTTTAAGTTCAAATAAATAGTCATGAGATTCAGCGCAAGCTTCATGAATATTATTTAATTTATCACCAGATAATTCAATTTGATTACCCGGTTCTAGAGTAATATTTTTGCCATTTTTATTCAATCCAACTATATTTTTTTTTTCAAAAATAGGATTCCATCCAAACTCAATAAGAGCTGCAAACATTTCTTTTATCTTTTTATAATCAATTCTCTGATTATTAAAATTATCAAATAAGAATTTTTCGTGTTCAATACCAATTTTAAAACAATTTTTTTCTTTAATACCAGATATAAAATATTCTATAATTTTTTCTTTTTTATCAATCATATAATTACAATAATAACTTAATAATTAATTTATAATAAAGAATAGGGTTTTCTTGAAAAAATTTTTTTAACCATTGGTTTAAAAAATTCCAAGGGTAAAGATTTAAAATTTGGGTCAAAAGAATTTTGATCATATTTTTCACAAAAATTAATAGTGTCTTGATAATATTTATGACCTTTGTATTGATCTCTTTTATTTTTATTTCCACCCAAGTGGTGGGCATAGTAAAACATTTGAAATTCTCCATGTTTTTCTATTATCCAATGAGTTTTCTCTGAGACGTAAGGTTTAAGTATAGCAGCAGCATATTCAGAGTGATTCATCGGTGCCAACTCATCACCAATGTCATGCAACAACGCAGCGACAACCATCTCCTCACTTTCATGATTATTATAAGCTCTGGTCGCGCTTTGAAGAGAGTGTTCCAGTCTTGAAACTTGATAACCTTCTAAAGTTTCAGTGAGTGTAGACATAAATTTCAATATCCGATCTGCTGTTTTACTTGCAAAGTCTTTTTCATGTTTATCAAGAAAAAGATAATCTTCTTTAGTACCCTTTTTCATTTCTGTAAAACTTACTTTTTTCATAATTTAATTGTTAGATGCTGTGCTGAGTAATGATAACTGAGTAATTTTATTATCGCCAAGCTCATCAATTGGTTTGACTGGATAATCACCCGTAAAATAATGATCTGTAAGTTGAGGATAATTTTCATTTCGTGAGTCAAATCCTATAGCTTTATACATTCCATTTAAAGATAAAAAGTTTAAGGATTTAGCACCAATGTATTCACATATTTCCTCATTAGTTTTATTTGCTGCAAGCAGTTCTTTTTTGGTTGGTGTATCAACACCATAAAAATCTGGATACTTTATCTCTGGGCAAGCAATATTTACATGAACTTCTTTTGCACCTGAATCATATAACATTTTTACTATTTTATGTGATGTCGTACCCCGAACCAATGAGTCGTCTATCAAAATTACTCTTTTTCCTTTGATGGATGATTTATTTGCATTTAACTTAAGTTTAACACCTAAACTTCTAATTTTTTGACTTGGTTCGATAAATGTTCTTCCAACATAATGGTTTCTGATAAGTCCTAACTCAAAATTCATACCCAAATGTTGAGCAAATCCGAGCGCAGCTGCGTTACCAGAGTCTGGCACAGGAACAACTATGTCTGCATTCAAATCAGACTCTTTTGCTAACTCAATTCCAAGATTTTTTCTGTGTTCGTATGCTGTTTTATTATTAATTATGCTATCTGGTCTTGCAAAATAAATATATTCAAAAACACAGGGCCTTATTTTTTTTGGAGGAAATGGTTTAATACTAGTTAACGAGTCATTTTCTATCAAAACTATTTCTCCATTCTCAACTTCTCTAACAAATTTTGCACCGATGATATCTAAAGCACATGTTTCAGACGCAAATACAAAACTATTTTTTAATTTCCCAATCACTAAAGGCCTAATACCAAATGGATCTCTTACACCTATTAAAGATTTTTGAGTAAGCATGACTAAAGCGTAGCCTCCTTGAATTTGAAAAATTGCATCAACAATTTTATCAATAGTTTTTAATCTCTTTGATTTTGCGATTAGTTGAACAATAGTCTCAGTGTCAGATGTAGTATAAAATATAGCTCCATCATCAACAAGTTTTTTTCTAAGAGAAATAGAATTAGTCAAATTTCCATTATGAGCGACCCCTATGCCTCCTGCATTAGTGTCTGCAAAAAAAGGTTGAATGTTTCTTAAAGTATTTTCGCCTGTAGTGCTATATCGATTATGGCCTATTGCATAATCTCCTGGTAATTTTTTTAATACTTTCTCTTTATTAAAACTGTCACCAACTAAACCAAATCTTTTTTCAGAAAAATATTGACTTCCATCAAAAGTGACAATTCCACATCCTTCCTGACCTCTATGCTGAAGCGCATGTAAACCTAGAGCTGTTAGTGCTGATGCATCTTTAGCATTACTTATACCAAAGACTCCACATTCCTCTTTAAGTTTTGTATCAAAAATCTTTAATTTTTTCTTTGGATTGTTTATATGTTTTTTCATTTGGAAATTCTTTTAATAAATAATTACTACCTTTTTCTAAATATGGAAAGATGAATGATTT
>MDTD01056293.1_pt1 | contig 18915 bp, 15 predicted proteins | sample 811221 | NCBI WGS metagenome assembly MDTD01 (sample SAMN05326646, study PRJNA326480) | marine metagenome | isolation source: seawater | place: Pacific Ocean: South West | collected 2011 | reverse complement strand
TGAAGCGTATGATTTTAATGAGATCAAAGATGGGCATAGAATTGCTCTTCTAGATTTGGGGTTAAAGAGAAGCATTGCCTCTTGTCTTGCAGAAAGAGGATGCGATATCAGAGTATTCCCTTGGGATTCAAAAGCTGAGGATTTGTTAGCGTGGAACCCTGATGGGATAATGTTGAGTAATGGACCTGGAGATCCTTCTGCTATGCCAAACGTTAAGGAAGAAGTTGCTAAACTTGTTGACTCAGGGTTGCCAGTGTTTGGTATATGTCTAGGGCATCAGCTACTTTCTCTAAGCCAGGGATTGCAAACTGAGAAGATGCACAATGGTCACAGAGGAGTAAATCATCCTGTTAAGAATTTGATGACGGGTACTTGTGAGATTACATCGCAAAATCATGGATTCGTTGTAAGCCATGAATCCCTTGAGCAGAACACAGATGTTGAGTTAACTCACATTCATTTAAATGATGATACAGTTGCTGGAATTAGACTTAAGGGTCGTCCGGTGTTTAGTGTTCAATATCACCCTGAAGCATCGGCAGGGCCTCATGATAGTAGGTACTTGTTCGATGATTTTGTTTCATTAATTGAGGAGTATAAAAAAGTAACGGCTTAGCATGAGCACAATCGAATTAATTCACGCGCGTCAAATCCTCGATAGCCGAGGAAATCCAACTCTTGAGGTGGAAGTAGTAACTGCTGAAGGTGCGTTTGGACGAGCGGCTGTGCCATCGGGTGCGTCAACAGGTGTTCACGAAGCAGTTGAATTAAGAGACGGCGGTGATAAGTGGATGGGTAAGGGTGTTAGCAAGGCAGTTGAGAATGTAAACAATATTCTCAATGATGAGCTTTACGGATTTGACGTAACTGAGCAGAAGCTTATAGACCAAATAATGCTAGACATCGATGGTACTGAGAATAAATCAAACCTTGGTGCAAATGCGATTCTAGGAGTTTCGTTAGCAGTAGCAAAGGCGGGTGCAGATACTGTAAGACAGCCATTGTACAGATACGTTGGAGGCACAAATACTGGTGTGTTACCTGTTCCTATGATGAACATTTTGAATGGTGGGTCTCACGCGGATAATAAGATTGATATTCAAGAATTCATGGTCATGCCTGTTGGAGCTGATACATTCAGCGAGGGATTGAGAATGGGAACTGAAATTTTCCACAGCCTGAAGCAGGTGTTGAGGGATAAAGGTCATTCGACAAATGTTGGAGATGAGGGTGGATTTGCTCCTAACCTTGGCTCAAATGAGGAGGGTGCAGAGTTTGTGTTGAGAGCTATTGAGAATGCTGGGTATAAGCCTGGTGATGATGTTTTGCTTGCGTTCGATGCAGCAGCTTCTGAGTTCTATGATAAGAATTCTGGCTTGTATAAGTTTGATTCTACTGGAGAGGAGATGAGTAGTGATGAGATGGTTGAGTTTTGGGCTAATTGGCGGTCTAAGTACCCTGTCATTTCTATTGAGGATGGATTGGATGAGGATGATTGGGATGGTTGGAAGAAGTTGACCGATAAAATTGGTGCTAATACTCAGTTAGTGGGTGACGATTTATTCGTTACTAATGTTAAGAGACTATCTGAGGGCATTAAGAATGGAGTAGGTAATTCTATACTTGTTAAGGTAAATCAAATTGGTACTCTTAGCGAGACGATTGATGCAGTAGAGATGGCACATAGAGCTGGGTATACTTCTGTGATGAGTCACAGGTCTGGTGAAACAGGCGATTATACAATTGCAGATTTAGCAGTAGCATTAGGAACAGGCCAAATCAAGACTGGATCTGCTTCGCGTTCTGATAGAATAGCTAAGTACAACCAACTTTTACGCATAGAGGAAGAGTTGGGAGAAATGGCTATTTACCCTGGAGTAGGATTCAGGAGCTAACGAATAAGCTATAGACTTTTTAAGAATTTGCTTTTTTCTGAAGCTGGTAAATTGCGATACCAGCACTAACACTTACGTTTAGGCTAGCGGTATTCCCCTTCATTGGAATTCGCAATGTTGTGTCACAATAGTTCATTGCTTCTTTTGACACGCCTAATCCCTCATCACCCATTACTAAGCAGAATGGTCCATCTACTTTGTTATCGTCAATTGATGATTCAGCTTTTTCGCTTAGAGCTATGCATTCAACTCCTGAAGAGTTAAGGAATTTAAGTGCTTCTGTGATTTTGGGAACACGGCAGACTGGGAGTCTGAGAAGTGCGCCACTCGAACTTTTGATTGCTCCGTCAGTAATAGAGGCTGATCCTCTTTCTGGAATTATGAGTCCATGAACACCAAAACATTCAGCAGACCTTGCGATAGCTCCTAAATTTCTAACGTCAGTAATCCCGTCAGCGGCGATCAGAATAGGTGATTCTCCATTTTCGTAGGCGCCCATTACTATTTCCTCAAGTGGCTGGTAAGTGATGGGGGATAGGAAGGCTACAATTCCTTGGTGGTTTTTGAGAGTAATGGAATCTAGTTTGGCCTTGGGCACCATTTTGATAGGTACGCCTTGAGCACGGGCTTGGCCTACGAGCTTGTTTAGCCTTTCATTAGTACCAGCGCGCGACACAACAATTCGATCTAAATTCTTGCCAGAATTTAAGGCCTCTGCAACGGGATGAATCCCAAAAACAAAAGTCTTTTCTGAAGGCCTTTTGGGCCCATTGTATGATCGCCTAGTTTCCATGTGGCAAAGGTAGAACCTTAATCACCTTGTATGCGACCATTTCGCCAAGATGTTACAACCCTCTCCCAAGTATTCCTATATAAACCATCCCTTTGTAAGACATAAACATTGTCATCAAGTCTATTGTCCCTCTTGTCAAAAACAAAAATCACACAATTTGGAGAACCCTCATCACCATAAAACCAAACCTCCCTCCAACCATCTGACCTCACCTTATCTGGCACGCCCAAAACTATATGCACCATTCCCCTGTCAGTTTTCCATCCCTCTTGAATGCCTGAGAAAAACGTATTGGCTTCTTCGACCCTGTCGTAATAGATCTCTAAAAGCTTACGTGATTTGTCTGCAGAGTCACCGCATTTAAGCCAAAATTGGTCTAAAGCCAGTTTAGGATGTTCGGCAGATAGAAGCCTAGAATATTCATCCCTAGTTGCTATATATCTAGTGCTTTCGATGAGATCATCTACATTGATTGATTTGGGAAAATCAGCCCTACGTCCATTGATTACAAATGAAATATTTGTTTTGTTATCGTAAAATAATTGGCATCCATCTGTAACCACCCAGCTTCCATCTGAATACGCAAATGGTCTTGCTATAACTGTGTCTAGAGGATTTCTGGAATTTGAAAATGGTGCCGCAGGTAAGTTTTGAGGTGCAATTGCCCTGTAGACTTCCCAGTTGCTTACTCCAGGTGAATGTATCATAAGTGTTGTGCCTATTTCTACATTGCTTGGATCTATTGCCTTGTTTCTTTCCACATCCCAAACCAAGTAATCCCTCTCTATCACCCTTATTCTCTCACCAACATTTCGGTTTAAATCCTCAAGGTCACAAATGAAATATCCCTTATTACTCACCCTTGGAAACTCCATTTTTAAATCAAACCATTGTGGCGATTCTGTCTTTAATGTGTCATTTTTTGTTACAACCAGAGTGTCGATTGTAATTGATATCTCTGCAGTAAAAGGCGATGTTGTAGTCTCTCTTGTGTAAAGTAGTTGCGCCCTATTAATACGCATGTATAAAGTTGTTTCACCCTCCTGCGTAAATGCGATAGCTTCAGACCTTATAGGTTTAGTGGCTAGGTCGTATGGTCTATTTGATGCAATAGCATTTATGTTGGAGTTAATGCTACATGAAGCTGTTAGTATTGATAGTATTAATCCCCAAAAACCCCAAACTTTAACCCCACCATCTATCATTCCTCTGGGTCTTCGTTAATTTCATCTGTATCTATGAGTTTGGGATCAACAGTCTCCTTAACATCTAGGCCCAGAAGTCTTAGTTTTTCAGCTTGGCTAATTAGAGATCCGTTACCAGTTTTCAATTTCTTCATCGCTGAAGTGTACGATTTCTCAGCACCCTGCAAACTCTTGCCAATAGATTCCATAGACTTCGTAAAGCCCACAAACTTCTCGTACAACAATTTACCCCTCGAAGCAATAGCAGCGACATTATTCCTCTGCTGCTCCTGCCTCCATATATAGCTAATCGTCCTGAGCGTAGCAATAATCGTCGAAGTCGAAACTAGTACAACTTGAGAGGCTAACCCCTCTCTCTGTATAGACTGTATCTCAGGACCAGCTGCAAAAAACGCCGGCTCAACAGGAACAAACATCAAGGTGTAGTCAACAGATCTATCGTAAAGAGCAGAATAGTCCTTCTTCGAAAGCCCTCGAATATGAGAGCGCATACTCTGAATGTGCTCCTTTAAATGCTGAGCCTTTTCCACTTCGTCGTCCGAGTTGACGAGTCGCTCGTAGGCGGTCAGGCTGACTTTCGAGTCGATGATGAGGACCTTGCCGTCGGGAAGGTTTACGATGAAATCGGGTCTCTTGCGCGCGCCGGTTTCGTCTATTCCCGAATCCTGGGTGCTGAAGTGCACGCCCTTGGTTAGGCCTACATCTTCGAGAATCTTTTCTAGCTGGTACTCTCCCCAGTCGCCTTGGACTTTCGAGTCGCCCTTTAGAGCTCTGGCAAGGTTTTCAGCCTGCTCGTTAAGCCCCATGTTCGCCGAAGCGAGAATTTCTAATTCCTTATTTAATGCCCCCCTCCATTTCAAATCCTCAGAGTAGTATTTATCTACTTTCTCCTGAAAGCCTTTGAATTGAATCTGCACAGGTTCGAGAATTTGTTTGAGCTTTTGAGAATGCGCGTCTTCAAGTTGGGTTTGGGATTTTACAGTAGCCTTTTCTAACACATCTCTTGCTAATTCCTCAAATTTCTTAGCATCTTCTTCTTTATGCTTCTCTAGATCAACAATCTGCTGCTCGAGTTTAGCAATCTTAACCTTTAACTCTACAACTTCGTCAGAATTATCCACGGCAACTTGCTCAGTTTTCTTAGAAAAAAACCAAACTATAAATGCACCAGCACAACTGCTTACAACTATTATAATCGCCTCTGTCATACTAATTCAGTTGGAAGTTTATGTTAAGATCCTGTATCAATTCATTCGACAGGGAACGAGCAACGGGACAGGCCAAGCCAACTCTCCTCAATCTCTCTGCATCCTCCTCAATTGCACCCTTTAAGACGACTTCAATATTCGCTCTAACCATTGCAACTCTTCTTGGATTTGAAGCCATTTCTTTAGCAACATCTGCCTTCATCGATATGATCTCAATACCATCGCGACCAGCTACAATTCCCATAATAGTCATCGCGCATGAAACGAGTGAACTAGACAGTAAATCAGTTGGGGAAAAAGCCTCTCCTTTTCCGTGATTATCTGTTGGGGCATCAGTGATGATTTGGTCCCCACTTTTTAAATGAGTAGACTGAGTCCTTAAAGGGTTTGAGTATTCAATTGAATAATTGGGAGAAAAATCAGATTGCATGAGTAAATTTGAAATATGAAAGCCGTTAGAAAAGTAATGAAAGTCGCAACGTTTTTGTTGCTTTCGCATGCATTTTTCTTTCCACTTTCTTTCTCAGCCCAAACCGACGACGGAATCAAAACCGCAAAAGACGCTGTTTACGGCGAACCTGGAATTGATGTTCTGTATACACATACCAAGGGAGTTTCAGCATTTCTACACACTCAAGGCGCAGGAATAAATTTTAGATACGGTACATTTTATACTGCCAAATCATCAAAATCGTTTGCGTTTGATCTTCTCTACACAAAAGATCTTAGAGAAGAACTCACTTCAAACCCTTACTATGTTGAAGCTCTTCCTTATGTGTTAGGAAAAGTTCATAGTTTATTTTCTATGAGGTTTTGCTATGAAAAAAGGAGTGAGATTACACCCAAATTAAGGAAAGGCGCTGTGCAAGTTGGATGGCTTCATAGGTATGGAGCAGTTTTGGGATTTTTGAAGCCAGTGTACTTGAATATTGGAGTAGGTCAACTTCCATATACTGATCTTGTAACTGAACGTTACAATCCAGAAGAGCATTTTTATCACGACATATACGGGCGTGCATCATGGGTAAATGGTCTTGATGATTTAAGTCTAGTGCCTGCAGGACATTTGGGCTGTGGATTAACATTTGAATACGGAGCCTCTAGAGGTCAAACCCAAAGCCTCGAAATTGGTGCATTCGCTGACATATACATGTCACAAATGGAAATTATGTCAATAGAATTTGTTCAGCCCCAAAGAGCATTCATATGCCTTTATGTTAAATTGGAATTAGGGTCTAATTGGACTAATGGTGGATAGAAGTTTTTCACGACCTTTGCGCCATGTCTGAAACAGCTACCAAGATTGCTAAACCTAGAGTGCCCAAACCTAAATGGCTTAGGGTCAAGCTACCCACTGGCGAGGAGTATAAGAAGGTTAGAAATATTGTTTCTGAACACAAACTCCACACGATATGTGAAAGTGGACACTGCCCCAATATGGGTGAGTGTTGGGGTGAGGGGACAGCTACATTTATGATACTTGGTAATGTGTGTACAAGGTCTTGCGGATTTTGCAATGTAAATACAGGAAAGCCTGAGGAAGTAGATGTGTTTGAACCAGCTAAAGTTGCCAAATCTGTTGCTCTTATGGGAATCAAGCACGCTGTAATCACTTCTGTTGATAGAGATGATTTAGGTGATGGAGGATCTGAGATTTGGGCCCAAACAGTTCGGGCAATTCGCAGGCAATCGCCAGGAACTACAATGGAGACATTGATACCTGACTTTGGAGGTAAGTGGGATAATCTTCAACAAATAATAGATGTTGCTCCAGAGGTTGTGTCTCACAACTTAGAGACTGTTAGACGCTTAACAAAGAGTGTTCGAATTCAAGCTAAATACGATAGATCCCTTGAAGTTCTTAGGAGATTGGGAAAAGCAGGTCTAAGAACCAAGAGCGGAATTATGCTTGGTCTCGGCGAAACCAAGGAAGAAGTTATTGAGGCCATGGATGATCTTAGAAGTGTAGGAGTAAATGTTCTCACTTTAGGCCAATACTTACAGCCAACTCCCAAGCACCTTCCAGTTGCGGAATTCATTCATCCTGATGTATTTAAGGAGTTGGAACAGATAGGATTGGAGAAGGGCTTTCTTTTTGTTGAAAGTGGGCCGCTAGTGAGGTCGTCATATCACGCAGAAAAGCACGTAAAATAAACGGCGATTTTCGTATCTTTCACGTATTAATTATTGCAGAAAAAAACTATCGTATGATATCGAAGTATCTATCATTTGGAGCCATGGCGGCTGGAGCCCTTTTAATTGGGACATTTACTCAACTTGGCACAAGTATCGAAAACATTGAAGTTTCAGACTATTCACCTCGTCAATCTTATGAGGAAATTCCTAGAGACGCTCAAGGAGCAGCAGAGATCACTCGCATGCTTTTGGGGGATGTTGAGACAGGAGAAATCAATGCTCAAGGATTAGCTGAATTGCGTAATGATGTTGTGAAGTTTGCTAAAAAGCAGGCTCAAAGACAAGCAAAGTCATCAGGTCTGTCTTGGACAGAAATGGGGCCAGATAATGTTGGAGGTCGTACAAGAGCTCTAGCTATTCACCCTGAGAATGAGAGTATCCTTTATGCTGGTGCTGTTTCAGGTGGTTTATGGAAATCTGGAGATGAAGCTAACTCTTGGGTACAACTTTCAGGATTTCCAAGTTTAATGGTAGGATCAATTGCTGTTGCTGGAAATGGAGATGTATACGTAGGAACTGGTTCTGAATTTGATTGGGCTGGTGGAGAAGGAAATTCAGGGTTTAGAGGGCGTGGCATCTACATGTCAACTGATGATGGTCAAACATTTACAATGGTTGATGGTACTGATCCAGGTGAGTTTGGTTCAGGAGATTTTTCTGCAATTGACGCACTTTGTGCAGATCCTACAAATGATGATAGAGTTTGGTATGGATCTTCGGGATCTTATGGACACATTACAAATGGTGTAATTGTAGAGGATCCAGGATCAGGAGGTCCAGCAAATGTTTCAGATATCGCAATTGCATCTGACGGTTCATACATGATGGTTGCAGCATTAAACGGTAAAGTATACAGAGCTGATGATTTCGCTGAAGGTGAACCATCTTTCGCATCTATTTCAGCTGGAGGTTCTGGAAATGGAATGCTTCCTCAATCTGGTGTTGGAAGAGCTAGAATTGCAATTTCAATCGATGACCCTGAACACGCATTTGCATTATTTGCTACATCAGGCGGATTATTCCATGGACTACACTACTCTAGTGAATCTGGTGAAGCAGAAACTTGGAGTGAATGTTGGCCTGGTGGAATTGACACTTCAACTCCACTTGAGAGAGCTCAGGGTATCTACGACCTTGCTTTGGGTGTTACTAAAAACGATCCAACCCTTGCATATGTAGGTGGTATTTCACTTTGGCGTTCAGGTCCATTCCAGCAAGCTGAGCAAGCTGCAGCTCCTATTGATATTCCTGGCTTTAACTACGGAGTCCATGCAGACATTCAAGACATTGTTATCGCTCCTGAATCTGGAACTATGTACGTTACTACAGATGGTGGTATCTACAAGAGCACTGATGGAGGTCAGAGCTATGTAGAGTGTAACCACAACTACAACGTCACTCAATTCTATGGCATTGCTCATAGTGCAAAAGCTGCAGTAATGGGAGGTACTCAGGATAATGGATCTTTATTTATCCCTACTACCGGAGGTTTCTTCCTAAGTGATCAGAGTGCAATAGAAGTACACGGAGGTGATGGTTTTGATTGTGCGATCTCAATGGTAACTGAATCTGAAGAGCATTCATACGCTTGGTTTGGTGCTTCACAGAATGGTGGACTTGTTAGAGGAACAATTGCACCAGGTCAAGTAAGCAACCTTGGTGATTTCTATGACGACGATATTATTGAACTGATGACTGATGAGGGTGACCTTGGAGGTTTCTACACTTGTGTTCGTTTGTATGAGGATACTGAGGACGAAAATTCTCAGCGAAATGTTATTCTAGTTAATCCTTACGGAGAGACAGTAACAGACTCAACTTTTGAATTAAACACTAGTAACCAGAATCTTCCTTTCAGCTACACTCTTTCTGAAGGTGAGGAGCTTCTTTACCACGACATGATTGTTCGTCCTGAATTGCTTTTAGAACAGCCATTAACAGAGGATCCTAACTACTTCTGGTTATCTCCACAAGAGAACGAAGAACAATTCACTTGTTGGGATGATACATTGGGATCAGAGACTGTTCAAGTTATTTCTGAAATTATTCCAAACGTTCTTGACACTACGATAGTAGTTGATGGGATTGAATACGATGTTCAAATCGATCTAGGAAATGATACAATTTGGACTGAAGAAGTTCAATACGATATTGTAGAGGTTTGTGATACCATGTACTATCACTTCGCTGATACAATTTATGATCAGCCAGGAAGAATTCTAGTTCAAGATCCATACACTACAATCTTCACACTTGGTCTGAATGGTAGTAATGGAATTTGGATGACTAGAGATGGTCTGAACTTCAATACTACTCCAGATTGGATCCGTCTAGGCAATGCCCCTTCAGGTTCTGGGGCTAAGAGCATTGAATACGTTGTTAATGATGATGCAGCTGGAGATGTGATGTTTGTAAGTGGATGGAATGGACAGCTACTGAGAATTTCGGGTCTTTCAAATGTGTACTCTCAAGACGATGTTGAAGAGCACGTTGTAATAGATGAACTTCTAAATGAAGGAGCTGCAATTACAGGTGTAAGTATTGATCCAAACAACGCAAATCACGTTGTAGTAACTCTAGGTAGTTACGGTACAATAGCTGGAGGTAAAGTTAGAGAGTCATGGGACGCTCTTTCTGAAGATCCTTCGTTTACCAATATTTGGACTGCAGGTTTAAACAAAATGCCTATGTACGATGTAGTAATCAACTCTAAGGATGAGAGTGGAGCTAGCATTATTGTAGGTTGTGAGTATGGTGTATTTGAGACAACTGATGGAGGTTCTAACTGGACAATGGCAAACATCGGTATGAGCAATAATCTTAGTGCTGATGGTCTAGCTTGTCCTATATTCGATCTTAAGCAACAGTGGAGATCAGAAACTAACTGGAGTATTCCAACAAATACAGGAGCTATTTATGCTGGTTCTCACGGACGTGGAATTTTCCGCTCAGATGATTACTTAGGTGCGGAAGAAATCGTGGATAATACACCTGATGCATTTGAATCACTACTAGTATACCCTAACCCTGTTTCTGAAAGCACAGTAAGTGTTAGCACTGCAGGATTCGCTGGTATAGCTCTAGTTGAGATTTACGATCTTCAAGGAAGAGTGGTAATTTCTGAGAGATTAACTGAGGCTAATGCATCAGACAGAGTTGTTCTAGATGTAAGCACATTATTAAATGGTACATACGTTGTTAGAATGGCTAACGATTACAAGAACCTTGCTTCTAAGCTTGTAGTTCGCAAGTAAAAAAAAGTAAATACATTTAAAAAGGGAGGCCTTCTGATCTCCCTTTTTGTTTCTATTTATATAGTGTAATTTCTCCTTTTTCTAGACAAGCCCAGCTGAAGTGAGATGTCCAGTCTCCAATATTTATATATCTGGATTGAGCTCCGTTGGTTTGGTTTATTTTCAAATCCAGAGGAAGATGTCTATGTCCCATAATAAAGCAATCGATGCTTGAATCCTTAGTCAAATGATCTTTGCAAAACGCAAATAGAATTTCATTGTCTTCAGATTCAAAACCTTCACCTGAGCTTACTCCATCTGTTTTGAAATGTTTTTTCTTGATGAATAGGTTTGCTAAAGCAATTCCAAAATCAGGGTGAATGAGTTTGAATAGCCATTGGCATAATCTATTTTGATACACCTTCTTTAATGCTTTGTAAGTGTATTCGCCAGGACCTAGGCCATCACCATGTGCGACCAAGCATTTAAGGCCGTCCCATTCAAATATTTGGGGTTTCTTATGCAATATCACACCGCACTCTTCCTCTAGATATCCAAAGCTCCATATATCCCTGTTTCCTATGTGGTAGTGGACTGGAATGCCTCGATCTATGATTCGGGCTATTGTTCCTAGAATTCGAGTGCCACCCTTGGGTACTGAACGTCTGTATTCAAACCAAAAATCAAAAATGTCACCTAATAAGTGTATTTCAGTAGCATCCTCAGCAGCCTTTTCTAGCCACTCTACAAATTTCACTTCCCTCGATCTGCTTTCTAGCAATGAAGGAGCTCCTATGTGTAGGTCTGATGCGAAATAGACTTTGTGACTCACTCCCCAAACAGTTTGATTAACTCATTTTCAAGCACAGGACCACGAAGGTGTGTGCGGATTATTGTGCCATCCTTATCTATTAACATTGTATGAGGAATGCTTTTAATGCCGTACTCTTGTGATGCTGCATTTCTCCAACCTTGGAGGTCACTTACGTGATTATCCCAAACTAATCCATCCTGCTGTATAGCCCCCTTCCATCTGTTTACATCTGAATCAAGACTTACGCTGAATACATCAAATCCCTTCGAATGGTACTTTTCATAAGCGTGCACAACGTGTGGATTCTCTCTACGACAAGGTCCGCACCAAGAAGCCCAAAAGTCAAGCAATACCACTGATCCCCTCAAATCACTTAGCTTTCGTTCATTTCCATCAGGATCGTTCATAACAATATCTGGGGCCTTGTCGCCTGCAGCGTATTTGCTGTTCTTGCCAGTTCTTTGCTTTTGTTGAACTTGCTGTTGCTTAGTCTTTTTCTTGAGATTAGTCGGATCCTGACTCATTGCATACTTCTTGTTAATCATTTTGAAGTATTCTGTTTGGCCATATTCCTTTCTAAGATTTCCTAGAACTGTTTCGTAATCTCTGAAATAAGTTTTGGGGTTTAGATTTTCTAATCCTGCTAATGCTGCTGGACTATTTTCATTTGCTTCAACAAAACCCTCGCTTAGATCATTAAGGTTCTTGACTATTTCTTTAGTTAATCCTTCTAGCTCGCCTCTGTTTTCAGTGCTTGGATTCTTAAGCATTTTTGAAACGGACATCAAACTATCCTGCAATGGAATTAGTGCATCGTAATAGGTTGCAAGAAGAGCAGTAGCTTCTGATCCAGTGATATTAGCTCCAGTTAAATATCCTTTTCCTTCTGGTACGTCCGCACTTATATAAATAGGTTCTTCTGAATTAGTAATAAGAACAAGAGGACGCCTCTTGCTAATCATAATTTGGTGATACCCACTTTTTAAAGGAGCGTTTGGCGTTAATTCAAATGAACCGTCAGCTTTTAACATGCAATCGCCTTTTTCTACCAAAACACCTTTTCTGAAAGACCTTAGAAAGATCTTAGTGCCCTCTTCAACTCCAGTAAATTTCCCTGAGATAACACCAGCTTTACCAATTTTCTGTGCCTCCTGTACAGGCTCAGAACAGCTAGCAAAAACTAAACAAGCAACTAAAAATATTGTAATGATAGATCGCATGATTTCAATTTAATGTTTTGCAAATATCGTGGATTCAAGCCACTCATCAACCCAAATCTCTACTGCTCGTTCATTTGACCATTTCACTCCAATACAAATAGAGAACAATTTAATTTCAGGTTGATTTTCAATTAACGGCCTAATTCTAACAGCATCCTTAGAAGTCGTTACGATGCCATCAAGTTTTTCATTTCTGATAGATGCTAACCAACCGCTAACGTCTTTTTGAGTGTATGTGTAATGATCACTATAGCTTTCTCTTCTTACAACAGACCAGTTTTTTGTAAGGTTATCCATAAAACGTTCAGGTTCTGCAATTCCACTAACTGCAAGAATCCTAGGTTTGCCTTGAATATTCAGTGATTCATCTTCCATATAGCTTGTAAACACTGATTTTTCATCTAAGTCTATACCTTGAGCATTTATTTCTTTTTGAGCATTTTCCTTACTTCTGGAAATGATAAAAGCATCAAAATTCTTTAGCCTACTTTTTAAATCTCTCAAATTTCCAGCTGGAAAAAGTGCTTCTTCTTTAATGGGTCTATCTGAATCCAAAATGACAATAGCACCATCTGGTTTTAGTGATCTGTGCTGTAAACCATCGTCAAGTACAACAACTTGTACCTCTGGTCTTTCAGATTTAATCCTCTCTATTCCTTTGAGCCTGTTCTCGCACACTGCAATTGGATTGTTAGGATTTAAATCTTTCAGTAGCATTGGTTCATCGCCAAATTGAGACCATTCTCCATCTACACTAACCCAATGAAACCCCTTAGTAGTCCTCATAAACCCTCTGCTAAGTAGCGCTACGTATTGTGGGCCGCCGAGCTTTTTGCTTAGAAGTTGTAGGAAATAGGATGCATGTGGGGTTTTGCCTGTTCCACCAGCATGAATGTTCCCTAGGACTAGCGTGGGTAAAACAGCCATTGAAGATTGTAGTACATTAGAGTCATACAAGAAATGCCTCAACCTGATCACTGCCCAATAAATAGCAGTAAACGGGAAGAGGAGTGCTCTTTTTAATGTTTGGGTTAACTTAGGCGCCATGAAATCTAAGAACGCCTTGAAGGTACGTGAGATTATACGATTGTTAGAAGAATGGGCTCCACCAGTTCTTCAGGAATCGTATGACAACTCAGGATTAATAGTTGGAGACAGGGATCAAGTGGTAGACACAGTCCTTGTAAGCCTTGATTGTACTGAAGAAATTGTATCTGAAGCAGAAGCAGAAGGAGCTGGATTAATCGTTGCACATCACCCCATAGTTTTCCGTGGATTGAAGTCCTTTACAGGAGCATCTTATGTGGAAAGAGTGGTTATGCGCGCTATCAAATCTGGAATTTCCATCTACGCAATTCACACTAACCTTGACAATGTATTCTCAGGAGTAAACTATGAATTAGCAACAGCATTAGGTTGTGAGGCTTCTTCATTGAAAATTTTAAAGCCCAAACCTGAACTCCTCGCCGCAATCACCGTTTTCTGCCCAGAAGAACACGCTGAATCTGTTAAAGTTGCTATGCATTCAGCTGGCGCTGGAGCAATTGGTGATTACGACATGTGCAGTTTCACAGGAGATGGAGAAGGGGCGTTTAGGCCGCTAGAGGGTGCTCAACCATTTATTGGAAATACTGGCGAAATTGAAAAAGTAGGGGAGAATAGGATAGAAATGTTGTGCGAGAGATGGAAGGTACGAGCGATCGTTGCAGCTGCAAAACAGGCTCATCCTTACGAGGAAATGGCACATTTTGTAACAGAATTATCAAATAAAGACGGCAGAATTGGATCAGGAATGATTGGAAAATTGCCTGAACCCATATCTTGGGAGCAGTTCCTGGATTCTGCAAAATCGTCTCTTCAAGCAACCCATATTAAGCACACTCAACCATTATCAGAAACTGTACAAACCATTGCAGTTTGTGGTGGTTCAGGATCTTTCTTGCTAAGAGATGCTATTTCTAAAAGGGCAGATGTTTTTGTTACTTCAGACTTTAAATACCACGAATTTTTTGATGCTGATGGCAAGATTTTGATTGCAGATGTGGGGCATTATGAAAGTGAATGGCGCACAAGTAGGTTAATTGCCAATCGAATAAAGGAAAAATTCACTAATTTTGCAGTCCGTTTGGCTTCTGCCAACACAAACCCGGTACAAATCCGCTGATATACAATTACCTGTCTCATGGCAAAAAAGACTAAGACATTAACAGCTGAGGATAGACTCAGAGCTTTATACGACCTTCAACTAATCGATAGCAGAATCGACAGAATCCGCGTTGTACGTGGTGAACTTCCAATGGAAGTAGAAGATCTTAAGAATGAGATTGAAGGACTTAACACTCGTCTTGAAAAGATGGAGGAGGAAAACGAGATGGTTAACCAGCGTATTTCAGCTTACCAAAACCAAATCGAAGAAGCGAAAGCCCTTATCGCTAAGTACGAAGAGCAGCAGAACAACGTTAGAAATAACCGTGAGTTCGAATCGCTTAACAAGGAGATTGAATACCAAACTCTAGAAATCGAACTTTGCGAAAAGAGAATCCGTGAGTGCAATGCACAACTTGCTCAAAAGCAAGAGGGATTAGAGGCTCTTCGTGAAAAGAATACTCAACGTCAAGCTGACCTTGATTCGAAAGAATCAGAGCTCCAGGAGATCATCGCTGAAACTCAAGCTGAAGAAGATGAGCTTCTAAAGCAAAGTGAAAAGCTTGCTAAGGGTATTGATGAAAGACTGCTACGCACTTACTCACGTATTCGTAGAGCAGCAAAGAATGGTCTTGCTGTTGTGCCGATCGATAGAGAAGCAAGCGCTGGAACATACATCAAGATTCCACCACAACGTCAGATTGATATCGCTCAGCGTAAGCAAATCATTGTAGACGAACACAGCGGCCGTATCCTAGTTGATAAGGCTCTAGCTGACGAAGAAGCAGAACGCATGGAGGCATTCATCACGAAGTGTCTTAAGAAGATTAAGAAGTAAGCTTAGTTAGCTTTTTAAAATCGTAAACCACCTCCCAGGACTATCAAAGTTGTTGATAGGGCTTGGCTTATTCGTGCGCTCTGATAAATTGGATTGTTAACGTATAGATCCCTCTCAGTTTGGCTATTCGTAAAAGCCAAACCAATGTACTTGTTATCCTTCCTATACTCTCCTCCTAGGCTGAATCTCAAGGTAGATGCATTTGCTGTCATTCCTGCTTCATCGCTATAAGGAGAAGTTTGGTATGCAAGACCACACCTAGCTCTGAACATAGAGTTTATACGCACTTCAACCCCGCTTCGCAGTTCGTTTGACCTAGTGTAACTGGCTTGTACAGCTTCATTCTCTGCGTTAAAGTTGTAATTAGGTGAGAAAATCAAATCCTCCGAATCCATCAGCCTTCCACCGGCAAAGTCCACTGTTTCAAAATCAAACGAAACGGCAACACACTTTCCTACTACAAGTGCCGAGCTGAGAATCCACCTCGATGGCGTTTTGATGATGTACTCAATATTTCCTTCTGGAGAAGATAAGTTGTAGACATCCCCATCTTTCCAATAGCTGTTGAGGTTATTCCAATATCTGTCAAACAACACGTATTTTGTGGGACTATGCCAAGCAAGACCCATCTTAAACTTATTTATATGAGCAATGGCTCCAACTTTAAGATTGATCCCTTCACCTGATGTTTGTAGCACATCTTGATACTCCCAATAATGTAGATCTGTTCCAGGATCAGTAGGCGTTTCAGTATGAGTAATCGTCCTATTGTAATTTATTTCTGAAAGTGTGATTGTGGCACCTAATGACATAAATTCTTCAGCTGTATATCCTGCAGAGATGTGGTTGTTTGACATTTGACCACTTTCTTCTAAACGATATGAGTAATCTATTGGATCATTTGTGTCGAAAGGTGTTACGTAAAGAGTGGTGCTATTATCCAATGGGTCAAGAAGGAAGGCATGCCAGGCCAAACTTGCCGTAAACTCATAGACGCTTTGGTTATTTAGCAATGCGTTATCAGTCCCTTGCGCTATGTCGTGAAATACTCCAAGTAAACTTGACGGCATTTCTACATTTTCAAGGTGTTCTGACCCGTTGTACATAGCATTCTTCTGGTTGTAGAAGGCAAAAGTGAAAAATGGAGTGCCAGGATTCACATTAGAAGTAGTAATCGCAGCACCAGCATTTACATATGTATCGCTCAGGCTTATACTAGTCGATTTTCCGCCAAATTCTGAATCAGTACTTCTCAGGTTAATCCCCAAAGACATACTGGCATCAGACCTCCTGTACATTCCTATTCCTGCAGGATTTATGCTTGCTGAGGCCAAATCCGCTCCCAACGCCCCATACGCCCCACACAATCCCATGGTCCTAACAGTACCTAGGTGAGATAGTTGCGAAAATCGGAGTACGTCTTCTTCGTTTTGTGCTTGCATCATCGCGCACCACAAAAGGAGTACTTTAAAAATGAGTAGCTTCTTCATCCTTATCTACGCCCACCTGATGAACGAGAAGAAGAGCGGTCGCCTGAGGATTTAGATCTTGTCGAAGATGATCTGCTCGAAGAGCGTGAAGACCCCATGTTCGATCTATTGTTATTGCTAGGCTGATGTGAGCCTCCCCATCCAGAGTTGCTTCTAGAATTGCTTCTGCTAGAATTGTTGTTATTCCAATTGGAATTACTGTTGTTCCATCCTGAGTTATTGTTCCAAGACGAGTTTCTAGATTTTACTTCTTGCCTAGCTTGAGTACTTGTGTTTGTTTCGCGAGCTTGACTTCTATTATTCTCAAGCCTCTGACCGTTGTAGTTGCTATTTGTGATAACGTTGGTCGTTAGCGGTGTACGAGGCTTGATAATGACTGACGAAGATGTGTAGACGTCAGTTCCTCCACTCCAACCGGTGTTCCAACCGCCTCCCCAGCCGTTATTCCAGCCGTTGTTCCAGCCGTTGTTCCAACCGCTTGCCCAGCCGTTGTTCCAACCGCTTGCCCAGCCGTTGTTATTCCAGCCAAACGGACTATAGCCGTAAGGATTGTATCCGCCGTAGCACATATACCCTCCTGAAAAGGGATCGTATCCGTAGAAATTGCTTCCGCCGTAGTATGGATTTCCCCAACCGTTGTTCCAATTGTTACCCCAACCGTTATGCCAGCCATTACCAAAACTATTGTTATACCCACCGTAGTATCCCATGTTGCCACAACCGTATCCCATTCCATAGCTTATTCCTGAAGGATTGCTCCATCCGTTGTAGTTGTCAATGCTTTCAGAGCTCGATTCGTAAGCATTCTGAAGGTACTGAGCGTCAGAGGTGTACTCTTCGCCTTGGGCAAGGTAGATCTCGTCGTCTTCTAGTGTGGATGTGAGGTTTGGGCTAGTAGCACAGCCAACCAAACAAAGGGCTGAAACTAGCAAAAGGGCAAAAGGGAATAGGCGTCTAGTTAAATCCATGGTATTAATTCATAAGCAAGGTAATCATATTTGTACTTTTGCTGAGCATATTGCACAACGCATCTCTTTTTACACAAATCGTACCAAACCCAAATGGCGAAAAAGCTAACCCCCAGAAGCGAAGACTACAGTAAGTGGTATAATGACATCGTTGTTGATGCAGATCTTGCTCAGCACAGCGATGTGAAAGGCTGTATGGTGATTAAGCCCTATGGGTACGCGATTTGGGAACGTATGAAGGAAGTGCTCGACGGGATGTTCAAGGAAACAGGTCACTCTAACGCCTATTTCCCGCTTTTCATCCCCAAGTCGTACTTGTCTAAAGAGGCTGACCACGTTGAGGGTTTTGCCAAGGAGTGCGCTGTAATTACTCACTACCGCCTGAAGAATAACCCCGACGGTGATGGGGTAGTGGTGGATCCTGATGCGAAGCTTGAGGAGGAGCTGATTGTGCGTCCGACGTCTGAGACTATTATTTGGAATACATACAGAAAGTGGATTCAGAGCTACCGCGATCTTCCGCTTTTGATCAACCAATGGGCGAATGTGGTGCGTTGGGAGATGCGCACGCGTCTTTTCTTGCGTACGACTGAGTTCCTTTGGCAAGAGGGTCACACTGCGCACGCTACGCAGGCTGAAGCTGAGGAGGAGACACGCCAGATGCTTGAGGTATATGCCAAGTTCGCTGAGGAATGGATGGCTATGCCTGTTGTGAAGGGTAATAAAACTGAGAGTGAGCGTTTTGCTGGAGCACTTGACACTCTTTGCATCGAAGCTATGATGCAGGATGGAAAGGCACTCCAGGCGGGAACTTCTCACTTTTTAGGCCAAAACTTCGCCCGAGCCTTCGACGTGAAATTCGCTACCAAGGACGGTGGTCAAGAACTTGTTTGGGCTACATCATGGGGAG
>MDTD01130842.1_pt1 | contig 18917 bp, 14 predicted proteins | sample 811221 | NCBI WGS metagenome assembly MDTD01 (sample SAMN05326646, study PRJNA326480) | marine metagenome | isolation source: seawater | place: Pacific Ocean: South West | collected 2011 | reverse complement strand
GGTTTTCAGATAAAAAACCATAGCCGGGGTGAATCGCCTCAGCATCGGTCACTTCCGCGGCTGAAAGAATCGCCGCCATATTCAGGTAAGACTTATCCGCCGCCGCCTGGCCAATACATACCGACTCATTCGCCATTTTAGCCGCTAATGAGTCCTTATCCGCCTCTGAGTGCACCGCCACGGTGGAAATGCCCATCTCTCGACAGGTGCGGTGAATACGCAGGGCGATTTCTCCTCGGTTGGCTATAAGTATTTTTTTAAACATAGGAAACAGGGAATTTTTATTCGATTGTGAACAAAGGCTGGCCAAATTCAACCGGCTCCGCGTCAGAGGCCAGAATTTTCTTCACTACGCCATCACGGTCAGACTCAATCTGGTTGAAGGTCTTCATCGCTTCAATAATGCACAGCGTTTGCCCCTTCTTCACACGGGATCCTTCGGTAATAAACGGGTCAGAGTCCGGATTGGCCGCTGAGTAGAACGTCCCCACCATCGGTGCTTTAAAGGCATTGGCTATACCGTTGGCGGAACCATTGGCCGCGGGCTGCGCTTCAGCCGTGGGGGCAGGGGCAGCAACCGCTGCCGGAGCTGTTTGCACCACCGTACCTTCGGTTTTATTGTGGCGCACAACCTTAATACTGCTGTCGCCTTGTTCAATTTCAATTTCATTAAGCCCGGTTTCATTCAAAAGCTCGCTAAGCTTTTTGATATAATCAATATCAATGCTGGGCAGTTTATTTTGCTCGCTCATCGTTCCCTCCGACTGTTTCCAGGGCACTGGTAAATTCTTCGATACGTTTAAAATGGTTGATTTCTTTTTGAATCTGCTGGAGCTGTTTTACCCACTTTTCCACCAAGGGGCGACGCTCATTTGAAACCTCGCCAGCGCGGATTTCCAGCTTGTTAATGGCAAGTGTCAAATCCGGGTACACCTGCCCGGACTCTTCCAAAATATCAATCTGTTTGTCTTTTTGCTTAGCCATAGGTGGGTATTCTTTACCATACCTTTATTATTTTGACGACACAAAAATGCTAGAGCTTCTCCATGCGCTCTATATATTCTCGCAAGTCTTTTATCTTTCTTACAAGCTCCGGCTGTTCGTCCGGCAGGTTTTTCTCCGCTATTTCAAGGTGGAGTGTTGCATCTTGGGCATTTTTACGCACAATGGCCGCCTCCGCCAATGAAATATGGCTCTGTGTCAATTTGCCAACCTTACCATAAGCAATACCCAGCTTTTGGTGCACCCGCGGCCAGTATGAAAAATCCCTCACCACACGGTTTAAATGCGGTATGGCTTCTTCGGCCTGCCCCAAAGCCAACAGCGTTTCACCCAGTTGCAGGCGGCTGACGGGGTTGTTGGGCAGGGCGTTGGTTACCTCATCAAACAGCTGTTTGGCTTTTTCAAGGTCACCTTTGGTCAAATACACCTGACCCTCAATATCTTTTAAGTAGACATCATCGGCGGCGGTACCTTTTAAACGTTCCAAAGCATCCAGGCTTTTGTCCAGCTCACCATTTAAGAAATAAGCAATAGCCCGAGCATATTGCGCTTCCAGCGTATCGGTTTTCAGGTATTTTCGCAGAGTCGCCGCAGGCGTATTGTTATAAGCATAAACCTTGGCCTGTATGCGTTTGAACCATTCGTTATTCAAATCCACGGTTGGGGAGGGGGCTTGCTGTACCCGCTCCTGCATCGCGCTCATACGGTTATCGGATAAGGGGTGGGTCATTAAATACGCCGGTGGACGTTTAAAATACAGAATTTCATCGTTGCGCAGCTTTTCAAAAAAGCTGGCCAGTCCATCCAAAGGGTAGCCTTCCTCCTGCATCAGGCTGGCGGCGGTTTGGTCGGCCTCGTTTTCCTGCAGGCGGTTAAAGCGCAACAGGTGGCTGGTGGCGGCGGCCTGCCCACCGGTAATCAGCGCGGCCCCGGCGTGGCCTTGCCCTGCAGCCATAGCCAAAGTGCCCAAAATGCCGGAGATGATAGCCGGTGCGCGCACCTTGCTCAGCTCATTATAAATTTTAAAATGGTGACGTCCTTTAATGTGCCCAATTTCGTGGGCCAGTACGCCTATCACTTCCGCGGCGTTGTCCGCACGGTTAATCAGCCCGGCATAAATCACAATATCACGGCTTTCGGTGGCAAAGGCGTTGATGTCACTGCCGCTGGCAATATGAAAGCGGACGGATTCATCCGCAAGACCGGCTTCTTTTAATAATGGCTGGGTGTACCTTTCCAGCCAGTCATGCAGTTCGGTATCTACAATCAGGCTTGTGTTGGCGAACGCGGGAAAGGCGGTCAGCATAAAAGCCGCGAACAAGCCAAAGCCTGCGGCCACCTTTTTACAAGATGACCGCACACAGGTTGTGGCTATTCGGAACGTGACCACCAGCGTTGTCCCCCGGCTTTTTTACCGGTTGATGGGTTTTTGACTTTCTCGGTCACGGTTTTTCCTTCATCCGTGACACGCTCCACCATCAGGCTGGATTCAATCTTCTTCGGCTTGGACTCTTTTTTGGGTTTGTCCTCACCATTTGCCTTAGTGGTTGTCTTTTTAGCCGTCGATGCCTTAGAGGTGCTCTTGGTGTCCTCTTTTTTATCACCCCTGTTGTCATCCCCACTTTTAGCGGATGAAGCACGTTTGGGTGACTTGCGCACCGGTTTGGCGTCTTTGTTGTTGTCCTGCTTTTCATCACCGCTGTCTGTTTTTACGCTGGTGCGCTTGCGGGTGCTGGACGCACGCTTGGGACGGGAAGAGGACGAAGAAGTTTTCTTATCCTCTTTTTGCGCCTTGGTGTCCTTATCATCCTTTTGGCTGTCCGTCTTGTCGTCTTTTGCGTCTTTACGCGGCGAACGGCTGTTCTTCCTGTTGTTAGAGCTACCGCGGCGTGTGTTTTTGCTGCCGGAGCCGCCCTTGCGGTTGGAACGCTTACGGCGTTTGCGTGGATCCACACTCTCCGGGTTTTCACGCATGCTGACTTCTTTGGTCTGCACTTGTTTGCTGCCGTCGGCTTTTACACGGATAAGTTCAATGCGGTGATCCGGGCCGATGAATTTATCATCCGCGCGAATAAGCAGTTGGAACTTATGGCGGGCTTCCAGATCACGCACCAGTTCTTTTTTGTAGTTCAAAATGTAGACAGCCAACTCAGTGTTGAGTGTCAGTACAATCTGGTCAGCGCGGCCGCGGACATCGTCATCTTCCAAGCTGCGCAAGACCATCAAGGCGCTCATTGCCAAAGAAGGCGTGCGGCCGGTACCGTGGCAGTGTTCACACTTCACCAGCGTACTTTCACCCAAAGACGGGCGCAGACGCTGGCGGGAAATTTCCATCAACCCAAAAGTAGAAATAGGCGTGGACTGAATTCGCGCGCGGTCTTTGCGCAGTTCTTTACGCATAGTCCGCTCCAGTGCGCGCTCGTTACGGCGGTCTTCCATATCAATAAAGTCCACTACCACCAGGCCGCTCAAGTCACGCAGGCGCAATTGGCGGCACACTTCTTCCGCTGCTTCCAGATTGGTGCGGAAAGCTGTTTCTTCCAGGTTACGCTGCTGGGTCGCCCGGCCGGAGTTCACATCCACCGCCACCAAAGCCTCAGTCGGGTTAATAATCAAATAACCGCCGGAGGGCAGGTTGACCCGTGTCCGGTACAGTTGGTTCAAATCCTGTTCCACCCCATAGTGCGAGAAAATAGGGGTTTGCGCACGGTGTTCCTTCACCAGTTTGGACACATCCGGCATCAAGGTTTTGACGTAATCCTTCGCGTGGCGATAATAGCTGGAACCGGAGATGATGATTTCATCAATATCATCGGTCAAAGCGTCACGCAAAGAACGGATAATCAGGCTGCCGTCTTCGTGTACACACTCGGGCGGTTCCTGTTCTTTAAATTCTTTGTTAATTTTTTTCCACAAACCGGTAAGATTTTTTAAATCTTTCTTGATTTTTTCTGCATCTTTGCCGAGTCCGGCCGTGCGGACAATCAGGCCCATATCAGCCGGAACCTTAAGAGAATCAACGATTTCCTTCAATTCGCGGCGTTTTTTGAAATCTGTAATTTTCCGCGAGATTCCACCTGCGTAGGGCGTATTTGGCATCAAAACCGTAAAACGACCGGGCATGGTGAAGTACGTGGTTAGGGCCGCCCCCTTGGTGCCACGCTCTTCTTTTACCACCTGAATAAGAATTTTTTGTCCTTCTTTCAATACGTTCTGGATATCATAACGCTTATGAATAGGGGCCTTGCGCTCGGTTTTTTCGTCCTTGCCGTCTTTGTCATCAAGGCCGGGCTTGCCGCCGTTTTCATACTCCTCCATCAAAGCATTTGCAATAGCAATCGCCCGGGCATCTTCTTCCATTTCCTCCTTGGAAAGCTCATCTCCATCAGCTACTTCGGCCAGTTCTGCATTGTCGGCCAGCTTGGCGTGATCAAGCTCTTCTTTGGCATCTTCTTCGTCTTCTTGCTTGCGACGGCGGGCGGCGATGTCTTCAAGCTCTTTTAACAGCTCTTTCTTTTCTTTAGCTGGGATGTTGAAGAAAGATGGGTGCACCTCACCAAAGGCTAAAAAGCCATTACGGTTGCCGCCATAGTCAATAAAAGCAGCCTGTAATGAAGGCTCAACACGGGCGATTTCACCCACATAAATATTGCCTTTTATCTGCTCTTTACCGGTGGTCTCAACGTCAAATTCTTCAATGAAATCATCTTTGGCGACAACAACACGAACCTGCTCAGGGTGAGCGGCATCAACCAACATTCTTTTCGTCATAGGGCGTATCCTTACCTTTTAAGTCTATGCAAGGCAGGCAGGGAGGAGAGTTATGTGTGGTGAATAGATATTAAGCGCACTGAACAGACCAAGGTAAATGCCTTGGGCAAAGGTGTTCGTTTGTTATGCTTGTAAAAATATTCATCCCTTTAATCACAAATTGGTTTCGATTTTTCTGTGTAACTACTATGGGTTTTGATTTATCTCATGTTTTACACAGGGGTCGAAATAATCTCTTTAACTCTGCTTTTACTGCTCCGCTTGCTACGGGTTTATCAATTTAAATTTTGCGTAACTTGTTTGTTACGTAACGCTTAAGGTTGCCACACCAATCTGTTTCTTAATCCTTAAGCGGGCAAAACTGCCAAATCTTTTATAAATTCTGCAAATTTCTGCGAGTGTTTATAATACAACACATCTGTAACAGAATATAGGGCTATTTCGTATAAATGGCAATGCCTTTTTGCTACTTTAATTATAATACGCGTCGCGCTAATATTAAGGGCTTTATAAAAATCATAAAAACAAGTTCATCCATGTAATGTTTTTGTATGTGTGCAAACGTCTTTTTTTAATGTTGCCAACGGCGTTTGGTGTCATCCTTTTGACGTTTTTGTTGCTGCATATTGTGCCGGGCGACCCGGTGGAGGTTTTGCTGGGTGAACACGCCTTACCCGCCGATCGTGAGGAAATGCGTAAGGTCCTGGGGCTGAACCAACCTATCATAACCCAGTTTGGCCATTTCCTAAGTAGTTTGGTACAAGGGGACTTGGGGCAATCTTTTTACAACGGCAAAAACGTAACAAGCCTGATTTGGCAACGGTTGCCAGCTACCTTAATGCTGGGGGCAGGGGCATTAACATTTGCTTTGTTGTTAGCTTTTCCGCTGGGTGTATGGGCGGCGGCTCACAAAAAAAAATGGCAGGATAAAACAGCCTTGACCATTTCCATGCTGGGATTTTCCATGCCGGCATATTGGTTGGGGCCGATGTTAATGGTGGTGTTTTCCGTTTGGTTGGGCCTGTTTCCGGTGTCTGGTTTTGATGGCAGCCTGAAAAGCCTTATTCTGCCGTCCATTACTCTTGGGTTTGCCATGTCGGCTATGACCGCCCGGCTTATCCGTGGTTCTATGCTGGAGGTTTGGGGGGAAGATTATATCCGCACTGGGCAAGCCAAAGGGGCTTCTTTCAACCGGCTGTTTTTGCATCACACACTTAGAAATGCTCTTCTGCCGGTTATTACCATTGTGTTTTTACAAATTGGCGCGTTAATGACTGGCGCCATTCTCACCGAAGCCGTCTTTTCCTGGCCTGGTTTGGGTAGCTTGATTGTAGAGAGCCTGCAACGGCGGGATTACCCGGTTATTCAAGGCTGTGTGTTGTTTATTGCTTTTGTCTATATGGGGGTAACGTTCCTGTCTGACCTGATTTATGGTTTTGCTGACCCGCGGGTACGGCACGGAGGTGCACGATGAGTAAAGCGGCTCTTGTAAAGCGCATTTTTATTTTTACCTTTGGCCTGCTGGCTTTTGGCTTGTTAGTGATGGTATTGGGGCATGACCCATACGCCATTCATTTGCCGCATATTCTACAAGCCCCTGCTGGTGGATACTGGCTGGGAACAGATGAGTTGGGCCGTGATGTTCTGGCACGATTGGCCCAAGGGGTGAGGTTGTCGGTATTTGTGGGTGTAAGTGTCTTTTTACTGGCCGGGAGTATTGGGACTTTGATAGGTGTTATTTCTGGTTGGTTTGGCGGTTGGGTAGATGCGCTTTTAATGCGTGTGACGGATGTGTTTTTATCGTTTCCCGGTATTCTTATTGCTATCGCGTTTGCCGCATTGGCCGGGCCGGGAGTTGAAAATGTAATTTTGGCCTTAGGCCTGATGGGCTGGGTGACCTTTGCCCGTTTGGCACGAGTACAGACTATGGCCGTAAAAGAGCAGGACTATGTCCGTTCAGCCCAAATTTCTAACGTAAAATTATTACGAATAATAGCATTGTATATTTTACCGAATATTGCTGCGCCGCTAATTGTGGAGGGAGTCTTCACCATGGCGGGGGCTATGCTGGCTGAAGCTGGCCTGTCCTTTTTGGGTATTGGGGTACAGCCTCCGGTTGCCAGCTTGGGAAGTATGTTAAGGGAAGGGGCACGATATATGTTAGTGGCGCCGCACCTGGTCTTTTTCCCTGGCTTGGCGCTGATGTTGTTGGTTATTGGTCTGAATATTATTGGCGATAGCTTGCGGGACTATCTGGATAAACGTGAGGAAGGGCCAAGATGATAAAACGCATCTTCCTTGCTTTTGTATTTTGTGCTTTCAGTTTTAATGCCATTGCGCAAACCAAAGTTGTGGAAGTCCGGGCTGGACAACATGAGGATAAAACCCGCGTGGTGATAGAGGTGGACAAACCCACTAAGCCCCGTAATGTCTTCACCCTGCCATCCCCAAACCGTGTGGTGGCTGATTTTGATGTGTTGGATGTTGAGCCTGAACTTTCCAAAGTTAAGCAGCCGCCCAAAAGTGTAGTGACAGATATTCGTCACGGTATTTTTAACTCTGAACGCAGCCGTTTTGTGATGGATGTAAAATCACCTGTAAAAGTGCGTTACTTCACTTTGCCGCCGAATAAATGGTCTAAACATCGGGTTGTATTGGATATTTACCCTGTACACCCTAGTGAAATACAGCCGGAAACGACTGAAGTTAAAAAACCTGTTCCAAAAGAAAAATTGGAAAATATGCCGCAAGTGGTTGCCGGGGCTAAAAAGCCGGATGAACCGGTAGTAATTGTTATTGACCCCGGCCACGGTGGACAAGACCCAGGGGCAGTTAGCCGTAACAAAAACTATGAAAAACACGTGGTATTGCGGGTTGCTAAAAAATTAAAAGCTGAATTGGAAAAGCAGCCTAATATCAAAGTGTATTTAACCCGTACGAATGATAAATATATTCGCCTGCGGGAACGGGTGAAAAAAGCCCAGGCGCTGAAGGCGGATTTATTCCTTAGTATCCACGCTGACGCCCATAATGACCGGCGGGTCAAGGGCGGGTCGGTGTATGTGTTAAGTGAGCGATCTTCTGACCGGGAAGCCGCTCGCCTGGCACGGGAAGCCAACCGTTCGGACTTTGTTGCCGGTATGCACTTAAAGGAGGAAGCGCCGGATGTACGGAATATCTTAATTGATCTCACCCAGCGTGAAACCATGAACCAATCGGCTGTGTTGGGCCAGAAAATTTTGGATGAACTGTCCCGTGTGGTACCGTTGCGGAAATCAAAAATACAGTTTGCCGGTTTCATGGTATTAAAAGCACCGGAAATTCCTTCCGTTTTAGTGGAATTGAGTTATATTTCTAACCGGAATGATGAAAAAAACCTGATGTCGCCAACCATGCAAACTAAAATGGCCCGTGGTATTGCGGACGGAGTAGAAAAATATATAACCCGTTATCTTAAAAAGTAAAAAGCACGTATGATCGATTTTTTCTGGCGTATTAAATATTTTATAACCAGTAAGCTCCTGCCGCAGAAAGGGGCACGTTTTTATTGGTTAAAACTGATGTTTGTACTGGGAATGTTTGGCGGTTTTTTAGGTGTGCTTTTGGTCGCTGGCATTATTACCTATTTTGCTTTCCAGGTACCGGACTACCGCAGCCTTGTTAATTATAACCCGTGGCAGATTACTCGTGTCTATTCGGCCGATGGGACTGTATTGGCTGAATATGCCCGTCAACGGCGCATTTATGTGCCCATTGAAAATATTCCTCAAGATGTGGTGGATACCTTTTTGGCCGCGGAAGACGCCGGTTTTTTTAATCATTTTGGTTTTGACCCCATTGCCATTGTACGTGCCTTTTTGGTGAATGTATTCACAGACAGAGTGCAAGGTGCCAGCACCATTACCCAGCAGGTGGCTAAAACCTTTTTGTTATCGTCTGAACGTACCTATACCCGTAAAATTAAAGAACTGATTTTAAGCTGGCGGATTGAGCAGGCACTAGAAAAAGAAGAAATTTTAGAGCTGTACCTCAACCAGATTTATTTGGGCAACGGGGCCTACGGGGTTGCCGCTGCCGCTGATGCATATTTCAGCAAAACATTGGATGAGCTGAATATATTGGAGCGCGCAATGATTGCGGGTTTACCCAAAGCACCGTCACGTTATGACCCCATCCGCAATCCACGTGAGGCGCGTTTCCGCCGCGATGTTATTCTGCGCCGTATGGAAGCGGAAGGTTTAATTCCATCGGACAAGATTCAAGAATATTTAAGCGCTGATCTGGTGGTTAACCCACGTTCCATGGCCAGCGGTGAACTGGCCCCGCACTTTAGCGAGCACGTCCGCCGCCACATTAGCGAAACATATGGTGATGAAACTCTTTATACCGGCGGGCTTAATGTCTTCACTACGTTGGATTTGGAAATGCAAAAAGCCGCGGAAGAATCCGTATATCATGGTGTGCGGGAGCTGGACCGTCGTCATGGCTACCGCGGACCTGTTGGGCGGGTTGGTTTTGGCTTGAACTGGCAAAATCGTGTGGATGAGGAATACCGGGACTGGCGCTCTAAACGCATCATTGGTTATCCAGCCGCTGTTTTGGAAACACAAAACGCCAGCGGTACTACTGTTATTGGATTGCCCGGCGGACAAAAAGGTTTTATCCCCATGGCGGCCATGCGCTGGGCAAAGGAATATATTGATGAAAACCGGACCGGTCCAACCCCGTCTAAACCATCTGATGTGCTGGAAGAGGGGGATATTATATTTGTTAAACCTTTAGCTCAAACACCTGAGTTTAAAAACAGCGATGCGTTTGATGAGTTTAAAAGCGCTGATAATTTAAATGACTTGTATAGCTTGGAACAAGTCCCCCAGGCTCAGGGTGCTTTAGTGGCCCTTGATGTAGAAACCGGAGCTATAAAAGCCATGGTGGGCGGTATTGGGGATGGTACCGGTTTTAACCGTGCCACCCAGGCAGTACGGCAGGTGGGGGCCAGCTTTAAGCCCTTTGTTTATTCTCTAGCTTTGGAGAACGGGGCTACCCCTGCCAGCATTGTACTGGATGCGCCCGTTGTTTTACGCTCCAATGAAATGAATGAAGCGTGGAAACCGCATAACTACTCTGAAAAAGTTTACGGCCCATCTACACTGCGGTTGGGGCTGGAAAAATCCCGTAACCTGATGACCATTCGCTTAGCAAGGGATTTAGGCATTTCCAACATTATTTCTTATGCGCGCAAGTTTGGCATCACAGCTGATATGAACCGCGACCTGTCCACGGCATTGGGGTCTGGCTCAGTCAACTTGCTGGAGCTTACGTCCGCTTACGCGGTATTCCCTAACCAAGGAGTGCGGGTTAAACCATACTTTATTGATTTCGCGCAGGATTCAACGGGATATATTGTGGAATCCGCCTATCCGGAGTGTTTAAAATGCATGGAAGGGCAGGCAACACCGCACAGCCTGCCGCCGGAGCTGAATATTGCCGGTGAGCGGGTTACCAGTCCGCAAATTGCTTACCAAATGGTGAGTATGCTGCAAGGTGTAGTCCAGCGCGGTACAGCGTGGCGGGCACGGGCCATTGGCCGCCCATTAGGAGCCAAAACCGGAACAACGAATGATTATATTGATGCCTGGTTAATGGGGTTTTCACCTGAATATGCCGTGGGTGTTTGGGTCGGTTTTGATAAACCCGCCCCCATGGGCAAGCCGGAAACCGGTTCACGCGCGGCCGGGCCTATATGGGTGGACTTTATGAAAGATGCCCTGGAAGACAAGCCGGTTAGCAGTTTTGAAATACCGGAAGGGATAACTTTTGTGCGTATTGATGCAGAAACAGGTAAACTGCCAACAGTGAACAGTAAAAAAACTATACTGGAAGCTTTTAGAAGCGGGACAGAACCAACAGAAGAGGCCGGCAGCCTGCCACAGCCGAAGGTTTCCCCGCAAGGTGGAAGTGAAACAACCTATGATGGAATTTACTAAGATGATTGATAGCACAGAGTACAAGTCCCAGTTAAATGATATCAAGCAGACGTTGGATCTGTTGAGGGGGCATCTTTGACATTGATGCCAGCCAAAAACGTTTAGAAGACCTGACCAGACAATCAGCCGACCCTGACTTATGGTCAGATCAGGAGCATGCCAAAAAAGTCCTGCAGGAAAAAACACGGTTGGAAAACCGTCTGGATAAATTTAACCAGGCCAGCCAAAAACTGGAAGATATAGAAGTTCTTATTGAGCTGGGGCAGGAGGAAGAGGATGAGACCAGTCTGCAAGAGGCGATGAATGATATTGCCAATCTTCAAAAAACAGTTGGGGTAATGGAAACGGAAGCCCTTCTTTCTGGCGAGGCAGATCCGAATAATGCTTATCTGGAAGTTAATGCCGGGGCTGGTGGAACCGAGTCTCAGGACTGGGCACAAATGCTGCTCAGGATGTATCTGCGCTGGGCGGAGCGGCAAGGGTTTAAGGCTGAGATCGTCTCGGAAAGTAAAGGCGAAGAGGCCGGTATTAAGTCAGCCACCATTAAAATTGATGGAGATATGGCCTATGGTCTTTTGAAGAATGAAAGCGGTGTACACCGCCTGGTGCGCATTTCTCCATTTGATAGCCAGAATCGCCGTCACACATCGTTTAGCGCTGTATTTGCTTACCCGGAAATTGATGACTCTATTGAAGTCAATATAGAGGACAAAGATTTGCGGATTGATACTTACCGCGCCTCTGGCGCGGGAGGGCAACACGTCAACACGACTGATTCCGCTGTACGTATTACCCACACCCCCACCAATATTGTGGTGACGTGCCAGCAAGAGCGCAGCCAGCATAAAAACCGTGACAAGGCCATGAAGATGCTGCAGGCACGGCTATATGAACACCAACTGCGTGAGCAAGAGGCCGAGAAGGAAAAAACACAGGAGAGCAAAACCGACAATGCCTGGGGGCACCAGATCCGTTCGTATGTTTTGCACCCTTACCGCATGGTAAAAGACCTGCGTACCAATGAAGAAACGTCAAATGCGGATGCGGTTTTGGATGGGGACATTGATGCTTTTATCCAATCTGCGTTAGCCTACCAGAAGGATAAGTAAAAGCAGGGCGGAAGATGACAAAGAAAACAGCTAAAAAGCAGACAGCCAAAGCGCGCAAACGCTTACCTGTCTGGTTGCTCAAAGCACGCCGGTACGTGCTTTACAGCTCTGCCTTTGTTCTTATGGCTTTAGGGGTTGTTTTAGGTAGCCTATCTATCCAGCCGGTTGAGATTAAGACTCTGTCTAATTTTTTAGTTAAAACCATCTCCAGTGAAGACCGCCACGCCAGTGTGGAAAGCATTACCTTATTTTTTGACGGAAACTTAACCGTTACGGCTAATAATTTGTCTATTAAAAATAATGCTGAACAAAGTGTATTGGATGCAGAAAAATTAAGAATAACCTTGTCCAAACGCAGTTTATTGTTGTTCAAAGTATTCCCTAAGCATGTTGAACTCCATAATGGTTATTTCCGTTCAGCTTTAAATGCCGGGGCGGTAGAGGTGGCTGGTTTTAAACAGGATATGCCGACCGTACAAAAAAAGATATACAAATTCCAGATATCGTCGGTTTTTTAAATGGCAACAAAGATGGCTTTTTAAAAACGCTAAAAACGGTGCGCGTATTTAATACGTCAATTGACTTTGCTGATAATATTAATGGTGAGCAGTGGTCATTTGAACGCGTTAAACTGGAATACGCCAAAGCGGATGACTTAGGTGAGCGTGGCGAATTGCGGGGAGTTTTACAGTCTAAAAAACATGCACGCGGTATTCCGGTGGAAGCCAGCTTTATTCACGAACCTAAAGATATTTTCGCTCTGGCACGCTTCCAGGTAGCCCAGTCGGACTTGGCCCTTTTTTCCGGTTACATCCCGCTGCATTTACGCAATATTTTTAACGCCACTGGACAAGTAGAGTTAAAAGTAAAACTGGAAGAGGGAGGGATTATATACCCCCCAGCCTTCCGGGCGTATTTTGGGCAGGGTTACTTCTTCCCGGAAATGGCCTACACGTTTCCCATTAGCTTCCAGAGCTTTGAGGTGGAGGGGCTGTATAAGCCAGAAGAAGACCATACACTTACAATTCGTCGTTTTAGCATGGTGGACGATGAGAACAGCCGTTACACAGGGCATGGTGTTGTTACCAATTTAGGTAAAGGCGAAAAACCATATCTGGATTTAGAAGTAAGGTTTAACCAGGCCAAGGCCGACCAGCTTATTCGATATTTACCGGATAAGATTATTTCAAAACCCGTGAATTGGCTGCAAAACCATATCCACCACGCAGTAATTAAAAACGGTTATCTTAAATTCAACGCCAGTACTGAAAATATGAAGGATTGTCGCGAAAAATGCGGCTGGGATGCGCGTGGTAAATTTAGCGAGCTAAACATGTCTTTTCTGGATAAAGCCACGCCGCTTACCCAGGGTGCAGGCCTATTTAAAATGACTCCGGACAGCATTCATGTGGCTTTAAATAATGGACGTTTAGCCAACCAAAAAGTCCGGGATGTATCAGCCACCATTGCGCCGTTATTTCATGAAGGAGAGGATACTTATTATACATCTAGCGGCCGCATGCTTGGTGATGTGTCAGAAGCTTTGCAGGAAGTAAAAAAAACCTTCAACCCAAAAGAAGAGTTGCCACATGTTAAGGGCGAGCATACCTCATTTGTAAAGCTCAGGTTCCCATTCAGACAAAATCTGGAAGATTATATTGAGTATGAGGTCAACAGTGATATTGCCGGATTAACCGCTACGGTCGAGGTGGGTGAGGAGGCTTACACATTTACCTCTGATCTGGCGGCCCTTAAAATTAAAAACAATCATCTCACTTTCCAAGGGGAGGGGGAGATTAATAATATTTCAGCTAAATTGTTCGTACAGGATAAAATTCAGCCCCCAGGGCCGCATACCCGCATAAAATTGACCAGCCGCTTTATGGCTGGTCAATTGCCGTCTACGTATATACCTCAACAAGTAAGCTTGACTGGCTCGCTGGAAGCAGTGGTCCAGCTAAGGGAGATGAATGAAAATGAATATGACGTGGATGTAACAGCGGATATGCGAGCGACCACTCTTAGGGTTTTACCCATGGCCTGGCAAAAAGAATCCGGCCAGCAGGCGAAGTTTAGTGCTAAAGGACGTGTAAATCGTGAAAAAGCAGGCGTGGTCAATATTGAGCATTTTATGTTTACCGCCGAAGACGCCGAAGTTATGGGAAGTTTGTATTTTAACCCTGAAACCAAAAAACTTTCTACTCAGCTCTCCCCGATGAAAATTGGCCGTACGAATGTTACATTCTCATTAAAAGATAACTTTTATACCATTAATGGTGAATCTCTGGATCTTTCTGGTATGAATTTTTTCAGCGCAAAAGAAAATATAGAAGAGCAAAGCTCACAATACATGGTGGATGTAAAAAAAGTTTACACCAAAAACAGCTGGCTGGATGACGTGCAGGTACAAGGACGTGTGGAAAAAGGGGAAATAGAGGAACTCACTATCAACGCCAACCCGGAAGGCACAGGCAGTGCAAATATTAAAATTTTAAAGCAAGGGCCTATTCAAACTGTTAACGGTCAAAGTACAAATGCCGGGGCGGTACTAAGGGCATATGGGGTCTATCAAAACATAAAAGGCGGTGAGTTGGACGTGGATATAAAATATGACCTGTCCCAAGAGCAGCGCGAAGGAACAGGGGATATAAAAATTACTAACTTTCGGATGGTAGATGCCCCTATTATGGCACGGTTACTATCTGTTTTGTCTTTAGAGCAAATCTTAACGCCGGGAGAAGGGATTATCTTTGACAGCTTAGAAGCCCCTTTATTAATTGATGGCGATTTGTATAAAGTTTACAAAGCACGCCTAACGGGCCCATCTATTGGGTTAAGGGCAAAAGGCTCCGTTGATGTGGCGAAAAGCACCATGCATATAAAAGGCAGCCTTATCCCCGTTGAAGGTTTAAATACCATTATTGACCGTATTCCATTGGTAGGGAGTATCTTGACCGGTTCACAGGAGGGTTTGGTTGTTGCCGACTTTACTATTAAAGGAAAAGTCAAAAACCCCAGCGTTTTTGTAAACCCGCTTTCTGTTGTTACCCCTGGACTGATTAAAGATATTTTTGGCGGGCTGGTCGGGTCAAAAGATGATATTCCTCTCCCACCGGAAGATATCAGCGCAACACAACCTAAAACACAGGTGATTGAAGATGATGATTAAACGCTTATTCGGCATGGCGGCCTGTTTGCTTTTAGCCGCCTGCATAGCGCAAGAAGGCAGCAGTCAGGAGCTGGCAGTCAGCCAGGTAATATTTACCTCACCTGAAGGAAAAACCGCTCACATCCAAGTGGAAATTGCTCAAGATGAGAAAAGCCGCAATAAAGGCCTTATGTTCCGAGAGAATTTAGATTTTGGTAAAGGTATGGCGTTTATGTGGGAAGAGCCAGGTATCTATAAAATGTGGATGAAAAACACATATATCCCGCTGGATATTATTTTTATACATGATAAACATATAGTGGGCATGGTGCAGGGCGCTAAACCGCATGACTTAACGCCAGTAGGGCCTGATGTAAAAAGTAACTGGGCTATAGAAGTCCCTGCTGGGTATATTGAGAAAGTTGGGCTTACCCCAAGTTGGACGGTTAGCCTTCAGAATGAACAGCTTTCAAAGCGTCCCAACTGATATAGCTTTGGGCGTAGTCAGATGCCGAGTCACGCTCTAATATAGCTGCGCACTCTACAAAAGCCTGTGAGAACTCATCAATATTGACTAAGGCATTTGTGAGCTTACCTTCGTTATCAATATTATCAACGGTGCCATAGCTTGCCCGCGGAATATTAAAAATGGCCGAACCGCTCAGGTTAAAAGCTCCAATGACTTTCTTTTGAGTGAAGAAGTGAGAAATAAACCGCTGCAATCCTTTAATTTGGTCTAGATTTTCAAGCGATAAGGCTGGGTTAAGCGTGTAAATAAAAAGCCCGCAATAATCAGCCATTTGGTCGCGCGTGAAATCATCTAAATCCACCACGATTTTGGTATGAAACCCATAGATATTAAATATACGGATAGCCTCATCTACCACGGCAGGCGCGGTTTTTTCCCCAAGGGCAATCACCAGTATGTCACGGCGCATGTGGATTTCTCCCCCAAATCATTCGCTGGGAACTTATGGGGGCGTAGTCAAGCCAGCTGTTTAGAAAACTGTCACAAACTATTTTTCAGCTTGCCGGGCCGGGTCGTTCTGCCAGTCGTGAAAAGGTTCAACTTGATAGCCCATACCGTCTACCTCGTTACGGAAATAATCAATGGTCAAATGGCGAATTTTGTTAGAAAGCAACAACAGCCCAATTAGGTTTGGGATAATCATCAACCCAAGGCTGACATCGGCAATGGCCCATACAACTTTTACCTGTAAAATGGCACCAATTGGAACCAACAAAACATAGACAATTTTAAACGGCTGTGTCGCTTTTTCACCAAATATAAAGCTGGCCCCTTTTTGCCCGTAGTAGTACCAGCCCACGATGGATGAAAAGGCAAAGAATATAAGGCATAGAGAAACAATCATGCCACCAACCTCATAACCCATTAAAGTCGCATGGCCAAGCCCCGCACCAAAGGCCTGCGCGGTTAAAGCGGCTGCATCCGCCCCGGAGGACCAAAGCCCTGTAGATAAAAGCACCAGCCCGGTAAAGGTACACACAACAATGGTATCAATAAAAGTCTGGGTCATGGAAACCAGGGCCTGTTCAACGGGGTGTTTGGTTTTGGCCGCCGCCGCAGCAATAGGGCTGGTACCCAGGCCGGATTCGTTTGAAAACACACCACGTGCCAAACCAAAGCGCAGGGCTTCCTTCACCGCTGCGCCGGCAAAGCCGCCGACAGCGGCGGTTCCGCTGAAAGCGCCGTCAAAAATCATACCGAACATTTCAGGGATGACGGCATAGTTCTTAAGCAATATAACCAGGCCTGTGCCCACGTACAGGGCAATCATAAGCGGGACAAGACGAGAAGAGGTGTTCCCAATGCGTTTAATCCCGCCCAGAATGACCAAAGCCACAAAGACAGCCAGCAGAATTCCGGTAATGTAAGTGGGGGTTTGGAAGGTGCTGCGCATGGCGTCAGCCACGGCGTTGGAAAGAACAAGACCGCCAACACCCAGTACCCCTAAAACCAAAAATGCCGCAAAGCAATACGCGAGCGGTGACGCCAGCCATCGAGTGCCGGAAATAGACTTAAGCCCGTAATAAATATAGTACATTGGGCCGCCGCTCATCTCGCCGTTGGGCATTTTTATGCGGTAGTGTACCCCGGCGACGGCTTCGGCGAACTTGGTGGCCATGCCCAAAAGGCCGGTGATCCACATCCAGAAAATTGCCCCCGGTCCACCAGCAACAACGGCGGTGGCAACCCCGGCAATATTGCCCGGCCCAACCGTGCTGGCAAGCGCGGTCATCAAGGCTTGGAAGTGGCTGATGTCGCCTTCATCCTCGCCGTGGTCATTTTTCCCCTTGTCGGAAAAGGCCAAACGCAGGGCATGGATAAGCATGGTGAACTGCAACCCGCGCAGGCGAACGGTCAGGTAAACCCCTGTTACAATAAGCAAAGCCAGCATCGGCGGGCCCCACAAAATACCGCCCAAGTATTCGGTGGCGCTCAAAATTACGGCTTGGATTTTTTCCATTTATTTTTTCCTTTTGATGCTGGTTTTGGTTGTTTAAGTGCTTTGAAAGTCTACTTTTTCTCGTTTGAATTTTCCAGCACATTTTCAATTGTTTGCGGCAGCAGGATTTGCGGCAAAATTACGGCATCTTTACCCGGAGGGAAGAAAAGATACAACGGCACGCCGCTGCGCCCGTACTGGGTTAAGGTGGCGGCAATTTCGGGGTCATTATTGGTCCAGTCGCCTTTAAGCATAATGGTGTCATGCTTTTTAAACATGGCCTGAATGTCCTCACGGTTGAGCACCAGACGCTCGTTTACCTTGCAGGTAATGCACCAGTCCGCGGTGAAGTTAACGAATACAGGTCGCCCTGTGGCGCGCGCTTCTTCCATTTTACTGGTGGACCACGTTTGCCACATGTCGTTTTCAACGCTTGCGGAGGTGTTTTGTGGCGTATCCAAATAATTGGGTAGATAGTTCGGCAATGCCACCGATAAGGCCACCAGAACCAGGAATACCATGCCATAGGTAAAGCGCTTGCGGCTTTTGCTGAACACATACGCCCCCAGACCTAAGAACACCAGCATTCCCAACAGGGCATAGGCCGCAATCGTGCCCACCTGATGGGAAAAGACCCACGCCAGCCACAGGCCTGTGGCCAGAATCGGCACCCCTAAAATTTGTTTGAGGCGAATCATCCATGGGCCGGGTTTGGGGACCCATTTCAGCAGGCCGGGGAAGTAGCTGAAGAATAAAAATGGCGAGGCCAGCCCCAGCCCCATACTGGTAAATACCGCGAACATAACGGGGGTTGGCTGAGTCAATGCAAACGTAACCGCCCCGCCCATAAACGGCACGGTGCACGGGGTGGCGACAATAGTAACCAGAAGACCGCTTAAGAACGATGACAGGCCTTTGTTTTTACGCTCGGTCATGTTTTCTAAACGGGTCAGGCCGTAGCCGACCTCCAGAAGGCCAAAGAACGAGAGCGCAATCACGGTTAAGATAACCGCCAGGGAGCTGACAAACAGCGGGGACTGCAAATGGAAGCCCCAGCCCACACCGCCACCGGCTTGTTTGAATACCAGCAACAAACTGGCCAAAATCCAGAAGCTTAAAGTAATACCAAAAAAGAAGAGCCAGCCGTGTACCACGTCTTTTTTGCCGTGGGCATGGCCAATAAGGTGCAATACTTTTAAAGATATCACCGGCAAAACACACGGCATCAGGTTTAAAATAAACCCGGCGATAAAGGCAAAAATAATTGCCGGCCAAAAGGTCAGGTTGCTGGGGTGCAGCATGGTGGTTTCGGTGGTGAGGGGCAGAGCGTCAGCGCCGGCTTTGTTGGTCGCTGTGATCGGCCCGGCGGCTTGAGCCGCCTCTACCGGGGCATTAAAGCTGTAAAAATGGGTTGCGCCGTTTTGGGATCGCC
>MDTD01163478.1_pt1 | contig 18920 bp, 12 predicted proteins | sample 811221 | NCBI WGS metagenome assembly MDTD01 (sample SAMN05326646, study PRJNA326480) | marine metagenome | isolation source: seawater | place: Pacific Ocean: South West | collected 2011 | reverse complement strand
GATCGTAATGTCACACTTAACAATACCAGAAAAGTAAACCAACTTTAACCGAACCTCACCTTCGTAAGATCGAGCATGTCTAAGGCAAGTCGTTCCACTGCTAATTGAACGCTGGGACTATATGACTCTGGAAGAGCAGGGCAGTATAATCACTTTATTACGCTCTCGTGACAGAATGGTTCTAGGTTTAGCCCCTGCTCAACAAAGAAGATAAATGACAACCCAGTTTTTACGTGATGAGAAAGGCCGGACTATCGGAACAGTCACATCAACGGCGAATGGTGTTTTAGTATTGCGCAATGCCAAAGGCCAGTCACTCGGCACTTACGACCCGACACGAAATGTAACCATCGACTCGAAGGGCAGAGCGATAGGCACGGGAAATCTGCTAACAACATTACTGCACTGAAGGCATAAACAAAACGTAATCTCATAACTGCTTTAGCAGTAATGCCCTTGTTTACAACTACGGATAAAGTTGATACCCGGCCAACGCCTCCTAGCAAGTCATTCAGAACTGACCTGATAATTACTCTTGTAGAAGTGGGTCAGTTACTCCCGTAGTCTCAAATGCCTTGATGCGATCAATACACGTCGAACATTCCCCACAGGGAACTTCCTGCCCTTCATAACAACTCCAGGTCTTATTAAATGGAACTTGCAGATCCAGTCCCCGCTTAACGATCTCAGCCTTTGTCCAAGAAACGAATGGGCATAACACGTTAACAGGTTCCCAGTCACATACGCCTCCAACAGTATCCATCGCGTTCGCAAACTGCGGCGTGCAGTCTGGGTAATTCACTGTTAGACTGCGATGAGCGCCAAAAGCAACATTGGCAAACCCCAACTGGATTGCCCACGACATTGCTATCGACAAAAATATCATATTTCTATTCGGGACCGTCGTGTTCTCAATCGTGCCGGTGGCATACTCTCCTGATGGAAGGGGTAACGTTGAGTTTGTTAATGCTGTTTCAGAAAACAAACTAGACAATGAATTCAAATCTATAATCTTGTGTTCAATTGAAAGCAACTCGCAATGATACTTTGCGAATTTAATCTCCTTGTCGTGACGTTGGCCGTACCTTAACGTGAGTCCCTTTAAATCATGACCAGAATCTCTGAGGTGGTACAGCAAAGTGGTGGAGTCCAATCCACCAGAAAGAATGACTATTGTTTGATCTTTTTTAGCCATCGCTTAATTCTCATCACTACCGTCAACACCATCTTTTTTATTCATCACCAACTGCCTGTAGAGTGCATGCAAATGATCCGTAAGGATATAAATATCCTTAGGTAAATTTTGAATCTCGTTCCATCGTCGCTTCAACTCTATATCAAACTCCCACGTTCCTTTAGTCCACTTGCATGCATCCTGGAGAGGAAGTAGGTGCTCCTTAAAGTCGGATGATGAGATATTGCCTGGATCATCAAATTGAGAACAAATGGTATCCATCAGAAATCCCATGCAAACGATTCCCGCCCCATGCATTAACCTGGATTTAGTGGGGCTTTTCCCCCAGGCATCGCTAAAGACATCCTTTACGGCATACCAATACTTATTAAGCACGCCAATCATACCTTCAATATCAGAATTTACCAATTCAAATTCCCGATAATGATACAACACCCCGTCACTAAGACTATTCTCAACCATCTTAAGGATAGAATTATCTGCGATCACTCCGTCACCATTGGTAGGAGTCCTGATCAATCTATGAAACGGTGAATCGGGGTTGCGATTAAGTTGCTCAAGCACCATTGCTGGAAAGCGACGTTTCTGTAGAAGGGAGGGCAATTGAGCGTTCGTCGAAGGCAATAACTCGTAGATTAGCCCCTTCGGTAACGGTTTGGTGGAATTCACGAGAATAAACTGCTCTCGCTGCTCAGCATCAGTTTCCGCGACAAAGCCCACAACACACATAGGAAAAGCACTTACTTGAGCATTCCGAATCGCAGCCGAACGTTGTTGGCCATCCACAATCCAGCCAGGTTTATCACAATCTTTACCATCCCTTAATGGGATCACTAATATTCCCGATTGGGAATAATCGGTATCTGCCGGGGATGGAGCATGCTCAAAAGTCACTGTATCGTCAAAGGCTATAACCAAAGCGTTAGGAATCATCGGGTTTTCAGATTCTAGATAACTCTGAATTTCCGCAATATGTGCTATCACCTCTGGGCGTTGATAACCTGCAATTTGCTCTGCATCATCTCTCCCAATTCTGGAGATCGTCGTAAATTCCTGTAGCTTTTTCCCATCAACGGCGAAGCTATAAAGATATCGACTTTCACTCTGCTTAACCCTTAATGCAGGCAGGCGAATTACTTTACTATTGTTTTCAGACACTTCTATCATGAGTTGAATTGCTTATTTTGAATTTGCTTATAAGTTGTATAGAGATTATGAAATCCTCGTCGGCGATTTCGTTCCGCTCCTCGAAATATCACCACATGTATCCCAAGCGTTTGGCAAACAGGGCAGGGACAATCTTTCCACGGTTTGTCCGTTAGAAGCTTATCATAGCGCTCCGAGTAGTCGCGCCGACTGCCATATAGATCCTGGTACTCTTTAAGTAGCCTAACGACGTCTCCTCTTTTAGCACGGCGTTTATCAAATGCGATAACAGCCTCCAGACAGGCTAGTTCCAGGCGACGTGCTTCTTCCTGCTTAACTTCTCCAGATTGAATCAGCTTTTGAAGGCTACGATTAATGCCAACTTGAGGAATACGAATTGCTGAATACTTTTCTTGTTTACCATAGTAGTTGTCGAGATCTTCCTTAAAGGCCTGTCTAAGCGGTGACGTACTGTCAAAGCTAAAAACGCCCTTGCTTGCAAATTCCTCCAAACTATCTGTTCGAGAAGCACCAAGGATGTGCAAACGCGTCTCAGGTTTTCGTATTTCACTGATCGCCGACAAACAAGCCCGTATGTCTTTAGTCTTTAAGGCAACCATCCCCCCCAGAGCAATATAGCTATAGCCAATAGATTGCATTTTTTTTACGGCATTCGCATAGCTTTTAGGACTCCATCCTTGCGCTACGCCGATTGGCTCAAAGCACACCTTGCGGGAATTACATTGCTTAAGGAACTCCGCCCCTAGTTCAAAGGTTATTTCTTGACGGGACTGAAACTCGACAGGCACGATATCAATGAGGGTTTTATCATCATACTTTGCGTCATAACCTAGGATCATATGATCCACTGAAAAACCGGTGTCAAATCGACATTCATCATAAAAGTTAATAACTTCATCAACGGATACTGGTGGTATTTCTTCATTTACATATGTGAATGCTCCGTTATCTCCCATGATTTTAATTTCAGGGAATTTTTGTAAACGTAGGAACTTACGCGCACCTTCGAAATAGAAACGGCGACGTTGGCCCATCGTATATCTTCCAGAGCTCCCGCCAACGCCATCTACTACAGCCTTTGACACTAACATCCCATCATAAGGCGGATTCTTAAAGATCTCATGGGCGTATCGATCATCGCGTTGCCGAACCCGTTCCGGCGAACGAGTCTCTGTTATGAAGTCGAAGGTCGGATCAACTAGATCCTGACTGTCCGGAAAATAGAATTTCATGACGCCTCCATTCGTCGAGCAAGTGTATATGCTCGGATGAGCGTGTTACTCAAGTGATTGATATGCCTTGGAACATTTTGAACCTCGTTCCAGGCTAAGCCATCCATTGCCTCCCAACGCCCCGAAGTCCAGCAACAAATCGGCTCAATCTTTCGCAACTCAGCCTCTACTTCCACTACCGCCCTAGTCAAATCAGCAAGCGCTATATTTGGCATGATGATATCCATCAAACGTCCCATAGCTCTTATACCTGCGCCATGCATAAGCCTACTTTTGGTTGGAGAAAGCCCCCAGGCCTTAGGGAAAACGTTGGCAACGGCTTGCCAATACGCCATTAGAATCTGCGCAACACTATCGAATTCAACTTCCCCCGTGCTTAGATTTCTATATGGAAATAAGCATCCTGAAGCTGTCGTCAAACTCTCCTCTAACATTTTTATGATCGATGTGTCGCGAATAACGGCTCCCTTAGCCTTGGAATTTGAGGCGCGTTTTATCATCCCCTTAAGAGGCGACTTAGATTCATTGTTTAGCCAATTACAAATATGAGAGGGAATTTGTTTAGTCGAAAGATTGGGAGGTAAAACCGTATTTATCTCCGGCAGTAGCTCTGTAATGAGATTACTCGGCAATGGCTTTGAACTATTGACGCGAAGAAACTGTTCTCGCTGTATATTCACATCGTCAGCAACAAACGCGTTCACAGGCACCGGGAATTCTGGTTGGCGACATTTAGCAAGAGCCGTAGCACGTTGTTGTCCATCCACGATCCACGCCGGTTTATTCCCTCCTTCAACCGGCAATGGTATTTCTAAGGTCCCAATAGTGGACAAACCATCCCCAACATTCGGACCTCTGCTTTGTTTGAATTTTACAACTGAAGAAAAAGCTAAGATAATCGAGTTCGGGAATAGGATTTCTTCACCATTGAGGTATTCAACGATATTTGAGATATGCTTTCTTACTTCCGGTCTTTGGTAGCCAAACAAATCACCCGCTTGGTCACGACTGATCCGTGAGATATCTGCAAGTTCTAGTACTTCACTACCTGTAAGCGCAAACTGATAAAGGGGTAATTTTGCATTTTGATTTATCTGCAAAGCCCTCCTGCGAATTACTTGACGTTTCTCAGCCATCGTTTCCTCTTTCGACATCAGCGGCAGCATCCTCGTATAACCGCTTGAATCTGTCTTCACTACATTTGAAATTGTCCTTCGAGCGAAACTGCCTTAGGAGTTTAGAGCGTGAAATCCTTTGTGCTCCTTTATGTGTATTAAATGCCGATAGTATGTAGGCCCTGATCTCATTGTCTGTCTGACTTATACGCTCACTATAGGAAGGAAGCTGAGCTTCAGATTCATTCAGCAATTGGCTCACGTGTCTCTGAAGTTCGGGGGCTGTATAAGTACTGTTAGATGCTTCAATAAGTTCGACAACGACACGCATGTTTAGAGTCAGTAGAGGCCCTCTCAATCTGTCATGTGTTCTCAAGCGTGACTCTACCGGAAGAAGGTTCTCATTCAACTCAAGTAGGGATTTAGTTCCACAAGAAATAATTGAGAGTAATTTTGAATCAATCAACTCGTGTTTTGCAGAAACTAAGTCACCCTCCATGGCCTTCACGTATTCGGCTGATCCGACCACAATCACGGGAACATCTGGCTCATCCCTTGCTAGTTCAGAGAGACTACGTGGCCCACTAGCAAAGTAAGGTTTCCAACTGGTTAACAAGTTCCACCAATCTCGCCCTACGTCTCCTGCCTTACATTCGGATTCGAAGTTCCAGATAGAATCTGGATGGCCTTTTGAAAACGTCGCTCCGTATGAGGGGATATAGGAATTGCTGCTTATCAACCCCAGGCCAGCCGAGCATACCCAAATAGACAAATGGACCCCATTAGGACTGCCGGCAAACAATTTACTAACTGAAGACCAATGTGGCCCTTTATAAAGTTTTTTAGCAACCTCAGTCTTACAATTACTCTTCTTTGAATCAAAACTTCCCTTCCAGGCTCTCCAGCCGTCGTCGAGAGTCAAGCCTCGATAACGATTATCTCTAATACTAAAACCGTCCTCAGGGAACAGTGATTTCGTCTTAGTGCAAGTTACGACCAAATTAAGGCGTTTCATGACAGATCCAAGAAAGTACTAACGGATTTTCAGAATCTTCTGAGTTTGCAAGCATAATTTCCACTTAGGGTTCTTGAGACAATACTCCATGGCTAACCGAGTATTCTGTTCTCTTTCCGGGCCGTCCATCGGCTGGAGGAAAAAATGGCTAAATTCTAGGCCGCCAAACTTCTCCGGAGAATACGCCTCTTGTGGGTAGACGAACTTAAGCTCATCGCCAAATTTAAGTTTAAGGCTCGCTCCAACCTTGGGACTAACTGTTATCCAGTCAATACCTTCGGGTGGCAAAAGAGTACCATTGGTTTCAACAGCAACATAAAACCCTTTTTCTTGTAATGCCGCTACTGCTAATTCATCTAACTGCAGTAACGGTTCCCCCCCAGTACACACCACCATTTTCCGAGTATCATCTTCAGCAAACTCGTTCCAAACCCGATCAACTTGAGATGCCAACGCTGCTGCATCAGCAAACTTGCCGCCATTGGTACCATCTATACCTACAAAGTTCGTATCACAAAACTTGCATATAGCTGTTTGCCTATCCGCCTCCAAGCCATTCCAAAGATTACACCCCGTGAAACGGAGAAATACTGCTGGCCTTCCGGAATAACACCCTTCGCCTTGCAGAGTATAAAACACCTCTTTAACAGAATATCCCATAGCAACTAACCTTCATGCGAACCGACGTATTTGATCGGATCCTTAATTCCATTTTCGGCAAAGCCCATCAAACGCAGACTACATGCATCGCAAACACCACATGCAAGTCCAGCTTCGTCCGGAGAATAGCAACTATGAGTTTTTGAGTAGTCGACCCCTAACTCAAGACCAAGCTTGATAATCTCCGTTTTCGTTAAATCAATTACTGGCGTGTGGATTTTAATGACGGCTTCTCCTTCAACGCCAGTTCTTGTCCCTAAATTAGCTACCATTTCAAACGCCTTAATGAACTCCGGTCGACAGTCCGGATAACCAGCGTAATCAAGTTGATTTACGCCTATGAAAATGTCGTTACAACTTAAGGAATCCGCCAATGCCAAGGCATAGGACAGGAACACCGTATTACGTGCAGGAACATAAGTCACGGGTATAGATTCATTCATTTCTTCCAAACTGCGGGATACTGGTACATCAATAGATGTGGTGAGCGCGGACTGACCAAATACCGCCAAATCAATATCGATAACCTTATGACTCACAACCGAATTCTGCTCTGCAACTGCCTCAGCTGCCAAAAGCTCAACAGAATGGCGCTGCCCATAACGAAAAGAAAGCGCAACAACTTCATACCCTTCCTTTTTCGCAACTGCCAACGTAGTTGCAGAATCTAAACCACCGCTCAAGAGCACAATCGCTTTTTTCACCATAACACCTCTCTCCCGCTTCGTAATTGTCGCAATTACTCCGGGAAGCGTCAACTCTTAATTACATCTTTATGCAAACTACTCTCTTTGCAGTTAATGGGTAATTGCGTGGCACAGTGCCGGGAATAAAGAAGGTGCATTCTCGCAACTAGATCCTTAATTTGCTGTTTCAGCGATATCGAAAATACCACAAACAACGATTGCCCGATTAAAATGCTGTAGAAGGAGAGAAGTAATTACGTTTCCTAACAGCGATCAAGCTGACCGCTGCCATCAGATTTAGGCTCGCATTGAGAGACAACCATCCCATCGGCGACGGCTTAGCGAATCTTGTGGGGCGGGTAAATACAATGGACAAACCTTCACTACCAAACAAATTTGGTATGAGTTCCAACAGATCTTGAACAAGCCTCTCTTGTAGAAACCCTACAGTCCACTGACAAACTCTTGCTTTAGCTTTGAGAGTCCATTGAGGAAGACATGCAGGGAATCTTGTTTCGATGCTTACTCGACTAACTAAGGATCAGTTGGAGACGAAGAGAATGACTAGGAATCCCGTTATGAAAACCGCTCCTTAGCATATTCTAACAACTCGCCCTCTTTTAATACTCGAGAAGAATTCCCCATTCTTCGATAAAATTTTTCATCTACAAACGCCGGTTTACTTGATGGCTCTATTTGTATGTGACAAATGTCTACGTCATCCCACTTGTAAAACCCTATTTCCAAGAACCCCATACAAGTTAAATCAAAGTTATTGATGAACAAGTCTTCAAGCCACCGGGCGTATTTATCTAGAGGATCCGCGTTAGCATCATTTGTAAAAAAAATATAATCCTGGTGAATACCAACCCCTTGACCACCATCATCGACCCCGATGATAAGGTTTCCACCATCCGTATTAAGCATGGCAGCCACAGCTTTTAGAATATCTCTCTGTCGCTCCTTATCCAGGCTTTTTAGAATTTCAAATCTTTCCTTTTCAGACTTGTCCAGATTTGTGAGTTGTTCGGATTTTTTTAGGTCAAAACGTGCGGTAGATTTGAATTCAACAAATTTATTTTCACCGCCCTCGATCAATTTCTCAACTTCCGAACGACCTAATTCCTTTAGGCGTGATTTTAGCTCGTCATTACTATGAAACCTAAGGCTTAGGGAAAGCAGGCGGACGCACAAATCTGGATCTGAATCTAACAACTGCAATCCAATTTCCTGCAGTTGCGACCAATTTTTCTTGGTTCGCGCATTAAAAAACTGATCTTGTAATGAAATATCATCCGCCAGCTTTAATTGTTCGAGAGGCGTCTTCAGACACCCCATTCCCTCACATGAGGCAAGTCTACTAGCTATAGCATTGTCTTGCTTAGTTAACGCATAGCAAGCGAGTAAGCGAATTGTCTCTATTCCTTGTTTAGCACTGCTTTGGACGACCAATCCATCAATAATTGGAGCAACGCATAGCTTATATGATGCAAGGATATTTTCGCCGTCCTTCCCCCAATCAAAACTATCGAGATGAACATAGTAAAAAGCCTGAGTAATACAGTGTTTAACTTTGTCTGGAATACGAATCTGACTTAGGCGAGGTATATCCTGATGCTTAGTTATCCGGTCATATTTCTCGAATTCAAACCAGTATTCAATCCACATAAAGAGTGAATTGTCCGCAGAATCAAGTTGATATTTTTCAATCAATTGAATTGCATATTTGGCGGAAGTTTTATCTCTTGCCCTCAAGGCTGCCACAAATTGTTGCCGAATCTGAACTAAAGGTGGTGGGCCATTGGGAGGTAGTTCAGGTCTAGCCTTATCGAGAACGCGAATTTGAGTGAGTTTTTTTACAATAGCCTCGAAGTCAGATTCTCTTGAACGCCAACGGCAATAACCTGCGGGTGACATATCCGAAATTTGTTTGCGAATACCAGTGGCCGCTGAATCGCCCGACACGATCCAACCTTGGTCATCTTCCCAACCGTAAGAAGGGAGGAACCAACAACGCAATGCCTGAATCGTAGATTGAAGTTCATCCGCATCCTGCGCCGTGTTGAACCAAGCAATCTCATCTTTGCCGGGGACGAAATAAGGCAGGCAACATTTGCGTCCATCGACAACAGAGGCAATCTCTTCTACCAAAGGATGACAAGCCAAGTCTACTATTTCATCGTTTTCAATCTTCAGTCTGTAGTTCGCTGGCCAAGAGTTGCTTAACGTTAAAAGCAGTTGTTTCTTGTCCGAAGTCAGTGAGGTCATCTCTTCTCTCCCAACTTCTTCCAAAAGCGATTAAACTGAATATATGCCAAATTTATCTTATCTTCATTTCCGACTCTTGGATGAAACACAATTTTTTCATGATTTCTATGAACCCCGCTATAAGTCAGGTTCATTGACCCTTCGATATAAAACTCATCCGTTAGAATTCCTTTCTCATGGTACGTATCTGGCGCAAAGCGAGTTTCAATTGTCGATGTCCCTTCAATCGCGGGAATTCTAACAAACGCCTTCGAAGTCGGGTTGGCCACCAGAACTAATCGAACTGGCCTGATGCTTGACAGTCTTTTCAGAAATTCGGCAAAATGGATCTCGACTTGGTTAGCAATATCTGGAAAAAGCCCTGCCCACTCGTTAAACGGATTGGCAAACAAGACGAAATTTGACATCCAAGGTGACGAAAAGTAGACCGGTTGCCGCGAAGTTGTTGACAATAGGAGAGAACTGCAGCAAGATGCCAACAGGTCTTTATGTAAACTGACCGCTTCGTGGGACCAAATATATCTGCTAAGCATGAATTAAATCCCTAAGTTGGAGCACGATGACCCAGTCGTTACCGGACTTTTCTACTCTTTGTACGGAAATCGGATACAAAAGTATTCCAACTTCTACTTCCGTTGCAAAAAGTTGATTCAGTTGATTCAAGACTGCGTCCGCTATGGATACCGGAAATCTGATCGCCACCAAACCTGACTCCGCAATCTCGGAAACAATCTCAGGCAACCAATCATCACCGGGACTGGCAATTAGAATCGTTGGAGTATTTAAACGTAACCAAAGATTTGCCAACTCTCTGGATGGCATTCCAAAATCATTGTATCTGTTAAATGCGGTCAAGCATTCCCGGCAACTGTCTGGACAAATCGGCAAAAGAAACCGTTCTGTTGCGTTGTACAATTGGGTTTGAGTTGGTAGGACCTGAGCATTTATCTGTTGGAAATGATCAGCAATCCTTGTAGAGAATTCAGTGTTAGTTATAGCTGAGTAAGCATAAACTCGAGAATCAATTCCCACTTGCAAGCGAGACTCCGCCTCATGCCAACTGTTGTTCATGTCTCTAATTAGCTCATCAGTTTGATGAGTGCTACCGGGCTTCAAAACATTGGATGTGAGTGACACGAAACGTTCTCTGGTTGCGTCAAACCCACTCTCAAAAAGAGCAACTTGCAATGCTGATTTGGATTTTTCTTGGCCCGTAAAACTGACTGCAGATCTAAAGTCGTTGAACGATTGAGCGAGTAAATCATTGGACTGAACTTCCTCTACAACCGAACGCAAGTAATCGGTTGTTCTTTCTCGCTGACAATGCCCAAGAACATGCCTAATTCCATTGTGGAAACGACTCGGATCGGTACTAAGTTGTTGAGCAATTTGTTCTATGACCCCCAATCCTCCTGATTGTTTCTCAGTCAAATAAACCGAGATTTCTGAGCCTGTCTTGATTACGTCCACGAATAGGTCGTTTTCATTTATCTCTAAATCAGTCGCGACACAAGCTACTCGAATAGCTTGAGCCAAGGTTGCTACGTAACGATCGCGAACCCATTCGTGGAAATCGGTTCCCGGGTTATCCCAAAGCAGACGCTCTAACTGCCTTATAACGTTGACGCAATCTTCATTACGCCAAATAGCTCTAATATTTTCTACTAGACGTCCTTCCTGACTTTGCATGCCAGGGTCACGAATATGAAAGATCGCTTCAATAACGCGTTCCGCCGCTTCGAGGCGCTTTCCTTCAAGGCGTTGCTGAGCTTCCTCTAAGGTACAATCGTTTCGCAATGCCGTTGCCGTAAGCATTGCTAATGATATTTGCCAAATCCAGTCTCGCAAGAACACATTGATCTCGTGCGGGAACGCATCTGAGGTCTTCATGACGTGAAGATAATAGTCTGATCGAAAGCGAGCAGTCAAATGTTCAGGAAGCTTTGGAAGGTCGTCTAAATGCGATGAATCTAAACGCACTTGAATACCATCTACTTTCCGATGAAAGCCAACACCTTCGGGCCAACTAGGTCCCCCGTCATCGGAACTGCCGTGAAGTTCACAGGTTCCTATGATCTGTTCACCGCGACTCCGGATTTCGAAGTCAAAAGAGTCCGCATACCGAATCACATTAATTCCTGATTGGTCTCGATGCAGAAAAGCAGTAACTGATTCGACAACGTTTTTCCAATTTGAAACGGAAAAGACAGGCACCGCATAACCGGTTCCAAAGGGTTGAAAACTGTTTCTCCAATTCCACGAGCCATTGCTGCTGTCGCTCACATTGTCAGGGCAATGTGATTCACATACAGCAACAGGCTGGAACACCCTAACTCCTTCAAATACGCCCAACTCCATACAACTCGGATACAAAGTTTTAGCCGATACTGAATTGTTGCCGTTAACAAGATTCGTGGAATACTCATGCCAATAAGCTGGAGCATCTGCTAACGTCGAATACCTTTGCGATGCCCGACCAGGACATGACTCATCGAGCACTTGGCTAACATCAAGGAATTCATCATCCTTAGGCCGACCATTGTTTTGTCGGAACGTGATACGGGTTTCAGTTACATCTAGTTCTGCAAACGTTGCACTTGGAAGAAATTCAGGTAATGGGTAAGAAATTCCTCTGTTTTCAATGTGTCCTTCCTTACGTGGATCCGCAAAAAACCACTGTTTTTCGAGTTTTCGGAGTAGACAAGGAATAACCTGCCGGAGCAACGGGCGAGGCCGTTCCCAAAAAAGACTATCGACCTGACTCTCAGTCAAAGGACCTAGTTTTCCTGCAAATAACCGTACGGCTTCTTCCCGGAATACCTGCCATTCGACACCTTGATTAATAAAGTCTTCAAGAATATCTCTCGCTCTTTCTTGCGCGAGTTCTGTATAGTTGTTGGCCGGTCGTCTCAAATAGTTAAACGGGGTATCTCTTCCAACACGTCTCCCAAGCCAATCAATCAAAAAGAAAGTAGCTTGAATACGGAGGACATACTGGTTTTGACATGGAAGGTTCAGTTCGTCCAATTCTGGTTCGAATAATCGCTCGGCTTCTTGAAACGCAAAACGATCACCTCCATAGTCTGATAGAACAACCATAGTCCATGGGCGACTTCCTCGGACTCTTCCTGCTCGACCTTTTCGCTGAATGAATGAAGCGATCGACATAGGACGTTTGTGCTGCATCACTGCACCGACCTGCGGGTCGTCAAAACCGACCTCCAGAGAACTTGTTGCGATCACCAAGTCTTTATTTGCTGATACGCCAGGATCTTGCGAACTACAACGTCCTACTTGAATTGGCCTATCTAACTCATACCCCAGTCGTCTCGGCAAGTCCCAGATCTGCCCCAAGCCTTCTCGCCTTTTTAGTTCATCGTTCGACGGAAATGGATCGGGTTGCGGAATTCGCTTCTTTGGATGAAGACGATATCTCGCCAATCGCTGACGTTCCGCATCGGTCATGTTTGAGAGCCAACGATTAACAACATCCATATTGTCAGTAAATCCAAATACCTTTTTAGTAAAAAGACATTCTGGTGAAATATCGATTTCGTAATTATTTGGAATGTGATTGGCCGGTGTCAAACACCGGGCAAGTAGCATTCCACACTGAATCGAAGTAGAGAGCAAGCTAGTTCCAGACGAAGGATCACCTTTGACTGCGATGTTGTATTCCATACTTTCTTCTTCAAGGTCTGAATCACTTGGTGTAAATTCAACAACCTCGTCTTTTTTAATCGCAGCAACTTGTGCCAGATGATTTGGCGCCTGTTTCAGTGTCGCCGACAGCCCCACCACATGCAGGTTTCTTCCTTGAGTAGCGTGCCGCCACCGTCGTAAAATCCAAGCAACTTGGGCTCCTTGAATTCCTTCGTATGAATGAACTTCATCAAGCAGCAAAAGACGTGGGGTAAGCTTCTTCTCCCGTATCCCAAAGGTCTTTGACCACTTAGGATTACCAAGCTCTCGGTTTAGCATTTCCGAGGATAGAAAAAGAATATCCGGAGGCGACTTCATCAACTCTTCACGAGTTAGAGCCAACATCCCATTAGGAACATCTGGTGTCGACGATGTCCCATCACTTCGGTAGAGGCAGGTGCGCCCCGCTTTCCTGTCTGATTCTCGCCAGACCAAATCAGCATCTGCATCCAACGGAGACTTCAGGTAAGGGATGACAAAATCCCCACTTCTGCCAACCCGTCTCCAATTACAATATTTCTCAACACGCGTTTGATTAGTGCCTGGAATTGGATTCTCAAACCAGTTTTCGTAAGGAGTTGGTCCAAGCAACGCACCTAGACGAAAAGGCCGCGATCCCTGATTCTGAAGTGTCTGGTTCAACTTCAGGACTTCAGACAACGCTTCGCGAAACTGATCAGCCAGCAAAACGTTACGAGGGTAAATCGCTATGATCTTCGTAAATGGCTTCTCGTTAAGTTCGGTGGCTGCTCCAAGAATAGCCGGAATATAAAATCCCTTTGTCTTACCCGCGCCGGTTCCCGCACAAATGACCGAACCCGATATGCCCGATGAGTTATATTTCGAAAGAATATGAGAGAATGAGTTCTTTTGAAATTCCGAAAAGCTAAATTCCTTGCCTGTTGCGTTTGAAGATAGTTTTTCGAAAAGAGCCCGTTGAACTTCGGGGAGAACAGCATGTTCCTCCATTAACCCCCAACAATCACTAGCCGGTAGATCACGTTTTGGATACCTCCTTGGCTTGAGGTGCAGCTTGATGTCTGAAACCAGGTTCGGACCAGTCGACCACTGGTCATCTTTGAACATCTGTTTTAGCCGGGCAGTCAAGCGAACGGTTTCTGCAAAGCGAGTGCGAAAACGAGTTTGCGAACTACCTATTGCAAAAAGCAAGTTCGCTTGTGACATTTCGTCGACGAATTCTTCCATCGACCAACCATCTTCGGCCAAATCCTGCCACTGAGATTTGAGGCTAATTTCACCTTCGTTCTGCAAAAGGGACTCAATCTCACTTACCGTGAATGAAACGTCATAGAATCCCCACGAAAGCAGCCTTTGCTCGCGTGTTTCCAAGAAGGAAAGGAATCTGTAGGGAAATGCTTCCATGTGACGTTATCCTACGTTGATCTTAAAAATATCCCACAAGTTTTTCTCGTCAAGAAATTCTTGAATCTCTTTTTTCAAAAGATCCTTTGCTTTAGCCCTTCCATTTACAGCATTTTTCAAGAACTCTCCCCCAGGCCCCTCTAAATCGAGTTCGCTGAGACGTTGTCGAAGAAGTGTTAGGCCATCTTTAATTTGCCGAGCGGTCTCCATTGACTCCGGCGGTGTCTCCTCTTTTGACGCCACCTCCTCCATTGCCTCGACGATTTCATCAACTCCAAGTAATTGCACCTCTTTAACAATCTCGACCAGAGGGATTAACGGTTCCAACTCCCCAAGGAGTTGCTTTTTCCACTCCTTCCGAAGTTGGTCACTAGCGTCGTGATTCCTTTCACCGATCCGTGTAATTTTCTTGTCAGTATCCGCCGTGCCAATTTGGTCAAAGTCGTCCTTTAGCTTCTCGATCAGTCCTGTAGCTTGCCGTTTAGATTGTTTAACCGCGTCAGTCGTTTTCTTGAGCTTGGTTTTTGGAAACACCACCAGAAAACAGTTGCGACGTTTTACAGAAGACATGACTTCACGGAAAGCGTCCTTTAGCTTTTCGGTGTACGACATCACCCTATCGTTGTTTAGTTTTTGTTTTTGCAACTGCGGAAGTTTTTCGATTCGCGTCTTTAAATCAAGAATCTTTGACATGATTCACCTCCAAAATCCCTTCGTTCAAATCCGCAAACTGCCCCAATGCGTCAAACATTTGCTTTGAAATCAATTCAGGGTCGCCATCCTTTTTGATTTCATCTTCCTGCAAACGGATATCCTTGTCCAAGTCAGCCACTCTCTTTGATATTACCGAAATAATGTGACAACAAAACCTTAGAGCAGTTGGATCGAATGTCAAAACATCAAACGGATCATTCGAAGTTGCCACTTTCTCTGCTTTGAACAACGCGTTGGCCATCTCCATTTTTGTTTCTGTAAATACTTTTTGCTTGACTAAGTCTTCGTATTCCTTGTCCGGAAGCACAACATTAGCTTGCTTGATTGATTCGTTAAGATCGACAAGTTGATCGAATAGTTGTATGAGATCAGCTTTGCTGTCGTCATTAATAAACCCGAGTGAAGCTAGCTTGTCTTTTACGTTCGCAACCAACTTCGTAATTTCCAACCGCTCTTCTTCAATAGCTTGTGAGAGATTTGCAAACTGGTTGGTAGGCAATCCGCTAAATCTGGTTTTCCAAAAACCAAGGTGGAATTCATCACTCAACTCTGAAACCTGAGGTTTTTCATTAAACCCCGAGACGTTCTCCAAGACTGCTAAAGGTGAGATGAAATTTATACGACCGGTCTTACCTTGCCTTACTGACGATTCATTCTTAAGAAAATCTAGGACCTGTGGATATGCTTCGTCCAACTGTTTCAAAACTATATTCCAGAGCTTGGATAGCCCGACCGGAGGATCTTCCCAACCCTTACTGTAAATTACGTCTATTAATTCTGGGATAGACTTTTGTGGCAACTTACGCCGAGTTCGCACCGTATGGTACAAGCTAAGAAACTCTACTGCCGTCTTGATAGCCGATGACCTGTCAACGCCAGGAGTCAGCGTCTCAACTACTCGGACCTCGTTGTTTCGCACCCAATTTGCAACGACTCGTTTGTGAGTTTGGCCTAGTTCAAATGCCCAACTTTTTTTCTGACCTTCTTTGTCATACCGACACAACGCTTCTAGAAGACTCCTAGTCGACTGGTCTCGGGGGAATTCAAACCTCAAACGTCCTGGGGACGAAGTTTGCCCTTCGATTAGAATAAAGTTTACGCTTTTAACTGCATCCCATGTTCTATGCAGAAATTGAGCCGGTTGTAAATAATCATCCCAGTTAATTGATTTCTTGATCAACTCGGATAGCAAACTGCGAAAATAGCGTTCATTTTTCAATCGTTCGCCTTGGTACCAGGCACTCAATGAATCTAGGTATTCCTTCACTTTCTCTTTTGTTTTGTTTATCGCTGGCTGAGGTGATACGGGGATTTTTGATTCACCTGAAATCGGGGCGGGGGTTACTTTCATCGCCTCTTTGGTATACGGCGGCAGTTGAAGAGGTGCTAAATAAGGCTTAAGCATTCCGGCCGCGTGGTCCGCATCGTCCATTCCATCGATCCAAAGTCCAGCGAGGATTCGAATACGCTCCCGATCAGTCTCAGTATTATAGTTCCCCAAATATTGCTGTTGAAATGCCGTCCAATAGTACGGATCCGAGACACGCACGGGCAAACTCAAACCATTAGGGAAGCTATTTTGCTTCAAAGCTTCAACGTCTGACATAACTGGACTTAGCAAACTAATTAGCAAGCCTCTTTGATTCGCAGAATAATCTGAAGTTTCATCACTCTCAATCAAACCCAAAACACGTGGGGCGGTTGCTCGTGAAAATGGATACAGTCCTATTTCTACACCATCAATATCAACAAAGCCGAAAGTAGAATGACAGAGTGCTTTGGCCTCACACTCTGTACACTTACTTCTAGAAACGTCTGCTTTAGAAGCACGGCGGTCATCTGCAATCTGGCGAACCTCGCCCTCATCCAGTCGAATAGAATTCAAATACCTCGCTGTAAATCTTGCGAGTGACTCTTGGTCTTTTGCCCAAGTCTTCGTAGTTTCCCCATCTAAACGATAAACAAATTCTATCCTCTGTTTTTGATTATCACGCAGTTTTGCATAGCCTGTATGTGTCATGCCCAAGACTGCAATAAGAGGGCACAAGTCAGTCCGGTCTTGCGGTTCGAGTGCATTGACAATCTCTACATCCAGTTCTGACATCGCCGACACATCTTCAATAAACAAAGCGAGTTGCTTGCCTTCTAACGCTAGTTCTTCCCTTATAGAATCAAAAACTCTGCGAAGATTTGCACCGGACAAACCAACCATTTCTCCGATCGCATTTTTTAATGCTTCGTTCATATGGTCAGCAGCAAGTTTCCTTAGATCTTCGCTATCATCAAGTTCGTCAATTAGATCCAGTACTTCTTGGGAGTTTTTTCGCCGTGTGCGAAAGCGATCTTTAACAAGCAAGTCCTCTGGGCAAAACTTAGGCGTCTCCTCGCGGTCTTTAATCTCGCTTGACTCAACCAGCAGGTTTATCGTTTCCTCGACAACCCCTGCATCTCTACGAAGCCAACCGCCAAAACCCTCTGAAGAACATGCTTGACCAAGATGTTTCAAGCGTTTATCAAGTTTTTCTCGACCTCGATCAGTCCAACGAGGCCCCAGTTCTAATGAAATTTCGTATACAAGACTTTGGCGAGCAGTAGCATGCGACAGATTCTCAAGAGCTTGTTGAACGGGATCGAGATACTTTTGAAAGCTGTTCCCCAATTGCTCGATGAGTTGAGTAAGTGCGTCCTTCAGACTCCCTGACCGACGTTCGATCAGCACCGGAACAATTTTTTTGAGTTCACCTAATTCTACTCCGTAGTCAAACCTAAGCTTTAACCAGTGTACCAGATGGGATTTACCTGCCCCCGGTTCGCCATAAATGACGACCTGCTTGTCCCTCTGACTAGAGGTCACCAGATTTTTGTAAAGTTCTTCCTCGGCAATCTTTCTTTTGGATTTTTCGTCTTGGATCCCACTCATTGGTGAGTGACACGCCAAGAAATAATGAGTTTGCTTCTCATCAATCTTCGCGGTGTATGAGATCGCTTTACCAACAGATTCTTGCTTCCAGCAGATTGGAATTCCAGCAGGACGATTCATTTACCACCTGCCTTTCCAAGCTCAACTTGGCTAACACGATTAGAAAGCAACGTTTTCCCATCACTCGGAGGACTTGCCAAAGCAATGCTCCACCCATCGCTGTCTTTCGGGCAATGTAGTTTTAAGAAGCCATTGGAATGCAGATCGACAAGGGCATCACTCAACCCTAAAGTGCATTCTTTTGCGCTGCCGTCGTAGTTTTTATTCGCTTCCAGGAATATCTTGCCCTGATCGAGTTCAGGACAATGTTCTGCGAGTGCACTTAGAAAGTCAACGCACTCGAGTTTTTTTGTATCACTAAAGATAACGCTTAAACACCTTCTTATTCGACTGTACGGATTGCAATGAAATTCTTTGTTTTGGTCGTACCACCCTAATCCCATATAAGCCAACCATCTGTGAAGGCCAGTAAGTTTTGTTGGATTGAATTGGTTTGCTTGAGGCCTATTTTCGAATACGTCACGGTTAAAACCCAATGGCCAATCTTCTCGTTTTCGACCATATGCCTTCTCATTAAGACCGAGCATATAACTATAAAAAAGTGATAAGTAGGGCTCCACTTCCTTCGTGCCAAGCACCCTCGCATCAAGAGCTTCTTTCAAGAATTCGGCAGACGACTTTCTCCCTTTTACCTTTGGAGACAACTCCAACAGATTGCCATTTTTCGTAAGGAGTCCGAGGGCGATGGATGCATTCACTGCGCTATTCGACTGTACTTGCTTATCCGTTATTGCTGCTGGCTG
>MDTD01126204.1_pt1 | contig 18920 bp, 16 predicted proteins | sample 811221 | NCBI WGS metagenome assembly MDTD01 (sample SAMN05326646, study PRJNA326480) | marine metagenome | isolation source: seawater | place: Pacific Ocean: South West | collected 2011 | reverse complement strand
TGATGCCTTAGCTAAAGCTCAAACTGTGGATTTAAACGTTTATCTTCCAGATAATGTTTTGAAAAAAGTTGATATGATGAGTATGAAACATTCAATAGAAGTGCGCTCACCCCTATTAGATTACAGACTTGTCGAGCTGGGATTATCCCTCCCACACAAATTTAAAATAAATAAAGGTGTGACTAAATATTTTTTGAGGTCACTGGCTCTGGATATGTTACCAAAAAACATAACTTCGGCTCCTAAAAAAGGCTTTGGAATACCTTTAAAAAATTATCTTTTCACTGATGGCGTCCTAAACAGTGAAATTAAAGAAAGATTGGCGAGATTAAGTAGTACAGAAATATTTAATGGTGATTTATTGATGGAGTTTATTAATTCTTCAAAAGCTAATCCACTTTATTTATATCGACTGTTGTGTTTACAAATTTGGCATGAAAAAAATGATCTGGCATAGCATTGATAGATAAAAAATTAAGGGTACTCTTATTTATTGATTGTCTAAATGCTGGAGGTGCGCAAAGACAACTTGTTTTGCTAGCAAAGCTATTGCTTAAACAAAATATTTACGTTGAATTTTTAACTTATAATAAAGATGATTTTTTCAAAGAAGATGTTGAAAAATTAGGTATTACAATTAACGAGTTTAATGATTTAACTAAAATAAATAAATTTTTTAGATTAAGAAAATTTCTCAAAAAAAGTAATTATGATATTGTTATTTCTTTTCTCTCAACCCCAAACCTAATATCTGAAATTTCAAATTTAACCAAAAATAAATGGAAGTTAATTGTATCAGAAAGAAATCAAAATTTTCCGAGATTTTACATTAAGGGATTGTTTCATTATTTTAGCGATAGAGTAGTTTTAAACTCAAATTCATCATTTCATGATCTTACTAAAAAAATAGGTATTTCAAAAAAGAAGTGTCGAGTTATACACAATGGGTTCAATCCTAAACAGTTTCACTTCATGAATAATTCATATCAAAATAAAAAAATAGTTGTTGTTGCAAAATATTCTCAACAGAAAAATATATTTAAATTGATTGAGTCAATTGAGCGATCTAAAAAGACCTTAAGAGAACGAAATTATTCAATTCATTGGTATGGTGATTTAACCAAAAATAAAGAAGGAAATTATGATATATATGAAAATGCAAAACAATTCATTGCCAAAGGAAATTTATATGATTTAATCATTCTTCACAAAAGATCACATGATCTAGTTGAAATATATAATAAGTCTGATGCTTTACTATTACCATCAACTTATGAGGGGTTGCCCAACGTTGTTTTAGAGGGCATGGCATGCAAACTACCAATTCTAATGAGCAAAGTATCCGATTATGATCTTCTTGTAAAAAATAACCAAAATGGATTTTTATTTGATCCAATCAGCTCAAAGGAAATGTCAAATACTTTAGAAAAATTTATTAAAATTGAGCCAAAGAAAAAAAAGAGTATGGGTGAGATAAGTTATAAAATTTTAAAGAAGAATTTTTCAAATGAAAATTTCATTAAAAAATATATGACACTTTTTGAAGAGATCTTATAATGCAAAATGCTGCATTTCATTTTCAAAAGTTTAAATATTTAATTCTTTTTATTTTTTTATTTCCAACTTTTGATTCATTTGATGGGTTATTCGGATTTTCAGCTGGAGCTGTTTTTTTTAGAATCATACTAATATCTTTTCTTTTATATTATTTTTTTAAATTTTATTTTAAAATAAAGGTTGAAAATTTTTTTCATCATACTACTGTAAAAATAGTATTTCTCTTTTTCTTAGTTTTCTCATTTTTGGTTTCATTTTCTTTGATGGCTGGTATTAATAATCTGGTCCTTAGGGATATTTTTGAGCTTCACCGACCGTTATATTATTCTTTAATTGTTATTACAGGTATGATTGTCTCACATGATAGTGAACTACTAAAAAAGAACATTTTATCATTATTTATATTCATAATAATAGTAGAAACTATTTTAGCATTTATGCATCCATTAAGAATTCCTTTTTTTCAAAATCTCTTTATGTTTTATACAAAAACTCCTAATGCACTAGGCTATAGGTCTACAGGGACTTTTGGAAATCCATATGACTTTGGAGTTGTAATGGTTTTTTTTATTGTACTCGCCTCACAAATTTTTTTGGATAAAAAAAAGATTTACTATTTAGCTATTTTATTATTTTCATTGTTTGCAATGCTTTTAAGTCAGAGCAAAACAGCATTGTTTATCTTTATATTTTGTTTCTTTTATGGTATTTCTTTATCAGTAATTTTAAATCGAAACGTAAAGATATTTTTACAATTAGCAATATCAGCTTGTGTTCTTATCTTGACTGCAATTTTCTTTTATGAAGATATTTATTTACTTTGGGTGGATAACTTCATTTATATGGATAGAGCTTTTGATATTGAAAGAGTGATAAGAAAATCTTTTCAGACTGGTAATAGACTCTATGATCTTTTATGGGTGCTAGAAAGATATCAAAACGCTAACTTATTAAACTGGTTTTTTGGGCTAGGAATAGGAAAAGGTATATATGATGATATTGAGTTTGGATATGCTATTTATCTATATAGATATGGTATAGTTGGACTTTTTATGTATATATCAATTTTAATATCTGTTTACATTATTAGTTTAAAATCATTAATAATATCTAGAACGCTAAAACTTAACCATTATAAAAATTTGTTCTACTCATTTCATATTTGGTCATTTGGTCTAATAATAGGAACTTTAGCCAATAACTTTATAGATCAACCTAGAATAACATTTCTTTATTTCTCGCTTTTTGGATTGAGTCTAGGTTTTATGATATCTATAGCTAAGTCTAAACTTCTCAATTATTAATGTATGATATTTTAATAATCGGAACTACTTCAGGTGACTTTGGTGGTACAAATGTCTCGCTTTATCATATGCTTAATTTCCTGAAACATAAAAAGATAAGGTTTTATCATCTTGAAACAGGAGGCATAAGAAATAGAAATTTCCTTAGATCATTCATCATGTTTTTTAAGTTGATATACAAACTTTATAAATACTCAAAAAAATCAAATATCATCTCCGCACACTTAAATTACTCTGCAGTTCCAATTTTAGGACCGTTCATTTATGTAATATCAAAAATGCAAAAAAAAAATTATTCAATACGAATTTTTGGCGGCTTTGGATACAGAAATAAAAATTTCATTAAGAACAAAATATCCTTTTTTGTTGTAAAAAAATCATTTATGTATTTTGCTCAGACGAAGGGTTTATATAATGAAGCAAAATTGAATAATGTAAATGTTGAATGGTTTCCAACTGTTAGGCCTAATTCAGAAAAAAAAATCAATAGCAATACTTGTAAAAAACTAGTTTATATCGGAAGAATTATTAAAGAAAAAGGAATACTTTTGATTTTAGAAGCGTCATCAAAAATAAATCATGATATTTCTATTGACTTTTATGGCCCTATCCAAGGCGGGTTAAGTAGTAAAATTTTTGATGGTTATGATAATATTAAATATAGAGGTATAATTGAACCTAAAAACATATATCAAACACTAATAAGATATGATTTAATGCTATTTCCAACCTTTTATGCAGGAGAAGGTTATCCTGGGATAATACTAGAAGCATTAAATGTGGGTATGCCAATAATAACCACAAACTGGCTAGACATCTCTGATATAGTTAACGATAATTGTGCCTTGATTATTGAACCAAAAAAATCAGATAAGCTGTCTAAGGCTATCAATAAAATTTGCCAAAACGATGAATTATATCTTAATCTTTGTCATGGAGCTCAAAAACAAAGTGAAATATTTAATTTAGAATTACTTTATAATAATTTTGTAAAAATACATGGAGTTTGATCCAACTGGAAATGAATGAAAATTTAATATCTATTGTTGTTCCTGTTAGAAATGAAGAGAAATATATAATTAATTGCTTGAAAAGCATCCTTTCGTTCAAAATTCCTAAGGATTTTGATTATGAAATAATGGTTGTAGATGGAAATTCAGAAGATAAAACGTTGGAATTAGTTAAAAATTTTATTTCGGACATTAATAATAAAAAAATTAAGATTATAAAAAATCATAAGCTAACTCAAGCGCATGGTTTAAATATTGCAATAAAAAATGCCATTGGATCACGAATTTTAAGATTGGATGCTCATTGCATTTATTCTGAAAACTATTTATACGATCTTATAGAGACCTCAAAAAGAAAAAATGTAGAGAATATTGGCGGCATAGTTATAACAAAACCTGGAGGAGATAATTATTCAGCCGGCTTGGTTCAAGCGCTCACAACGCATAAGTTTGGAGTTGGTGATTCGAGTTTTAGGACAGAGGCTATTGAGTCTAAATCTGATACCGTGCCATTTGGATTTTTTAAGAAATCAATATTTGATGAAATTGGATATTTTGATGAAAGATTAATAAGAGCCCAAGACTATGAATTTAATAGAAGAATAATTAAATGTGGGGGTAGCATATGGTTAAACCCAAAAATTTCTGCAATTTATTTTAATCAACCATCTATCCTTTCTTTTTTTAAAAAACAGTTTTTTCTGGAAGCACCCTACAATGCATATATGTGGTACCTTTCGAAGTATACATTTGCATATCGTCATGCTGTAACAGGTGTATTTTCAGCTGGAGTAATTGGGGGCTTATTGCTTTCTAATTATTCCTCTCTAATTAATAATATATTTTTGTCTGTTATGTTATTTTACTTTTTTCTATCAATATTATCTTCAATGCAACAGGCAAAGAGATATAAAAGAATTTCATACTTAATTACTATGCCGGGAAGTTTCTTCTTATATCACTTCATCCATGGTTTGGGTGTCATAGTTGGTTTGCTTAAAATAATTTTTGGTTTTTCCCCAGTTCAAAAAATAAAAGAACCATGGAGTGGCTATGGTAAATATAGAATTGATTTAGATAATGTCAAACTCTGATAAAAAGATTGAACATAACCGTTTTGAAAAACGCGCTGAAAAATTATTACTTAAAAAAAATATTAATTTTTTGAATGGGTCAGAAAGTATGTCTGAATACTTAAAACCTCCGTATTTATTTTATGAAAAAAAAATTTACCAATTAATTAAAAGGAGCGATAGAGTTCTTGAGATTGGATCTGGTGTTGGATTACACACCTATTCATTGTTAAAAACTGGATCAAATGTTATAGCTTCAGATATATCTAAAAAATCTTTAGAAGTTCTTGAGCAAAGATTTAATAGGGCAAATAATTTAAAAACAATAGTTGCGGATATAGAAAATTTACCTTTTGAAGATAATACATTTACATTTGTTATTTGTGCTGGTAGCTTAAGTTATGGCAAAGAAGAAGTTGTTGATTCAGAAATTAGAAGAGTATTATCTCCTGGGGGAAAGTTTATTTGCGTTGATTCATTAAATAATAATCCAATTTATAAAATGAATCGTTATTTGCACTTTAGAAATTCTAATCGGTCAAAAATGACACTAGAAAATATGCCAAGTATTAGAAGGCTAAAAAAATTAAAACAACACTATCATATTAGAGATTTAAGGTTTTATGGTAGCATAAGTTATTTAATGCCCTTAATTTCAAATCTTTTGAACGAAAGAATTGCAAGAAAAATTTCTGATTTTGTTGACAATATTCTTAAAATAAGTTATAGTGCTTTTAAATTTGTACTTGTCGCAGAGCTAAAAAACAATCATGAAAAATGAATTAAAAAGTTTATCTGACCCTTCAAAACTTCATTCCCCTTTAAATCTTGACGGCCAAGATGATGCATCATTAACTGATATGCTTAAATCGATGTTAATCATACGAAAAGCTGAGCAACAATTAGCTTTTGGAAGAAAAAATGGATTCATTGGCGGACCTGTACACTTGGGTGTGGGTCAAGAGGCTATAGCAGTAGGTATTTCAAAATATCTACAAAAAACAGATCGTGTTTTTGGGGCGCATAGATCACATTCGCATATTCTTGCTCTCAATCCTGATTTTCATAAATTATTTGCTGAAATTTTAGGGAAAGCTACTGGTTTTTCAAGGGGTATGGGTGGCTCAATGCATTTATGGGATCAACCAAATGGTTTTTATGGCTCTGTTCCAATAGTAACTGGAACTGTTCCTTTGGCAGTTGGGGCTGCTTTAGCTGCTAAGATGAAAAAAACTACTGATATTGGTTGCGCTTATATTGGTGATGGAGCTGCTGAAGAAGGGCTTTTTCATGAATCACTTAATTTGGCGAAAGTACTTAGTACCCCGATGCTATTTGTAATTGAAAATAACCTTTTTGCTAGCCATATGCATATTTCTCTTAGACAACCCAGCGATATGGTATCTAGGTTTGCAATTGCTAATGATATTCCCTATAAACTTGTTGATGGTAATGATGTAGTTGCTATTGCAAATTCAAGCAAAGAATTAATAAATGATATTCGATGTGGAGAAGGGCCGAGACTTATAGAATTAATTACTTACAGATGGTATGGTCATGTCGATTGGAGAGATGACGTTGATGTAGGAGTTAAAAGATCAACAAAAGATGTTGAGAATTGGAAATTAAGAGACCCAATATCTAGACTGTCAAATGCTATGATTTTAAAGGGAATTTGGACGAAAGATCTTGAAGCTGAGTTAAATAAAAAACTAGATGAAGAAGTAAATATAGCTTGGGAAAAAGCTCTCAAGGATCCATACCCGGATCAAAGTTCAACTTTAAAATATGTCTATCACCACGAGGAATAGTTTTGGAAGGAAGTAACAAAATAAAATATAATTATGGAACAGCTATTTTAGCTGCATTTGAATATTTGTTAGATAATTATCCAGAAGTTTTTGTTATTGGTCAAGGGCTTTGGAGTCCTTGGTATGTTGGTAATTCTATGACTGATCTTGACAAAAAATATGGTGAGGAAAGAATAATTGATACGCCGGTCTCTGAATCGGCTTGTACGGGCGCCGCAGTTGGTGCCTCACTAGCGGGAATGAAGCCTATTGTTGTGCAACCCAGAATGGATTTTATGCTTTATGCTATGGATGCAGTCGTAAATCAAGCTGCGAAATGGTCACATATGCTTGGGGGGCAAGCTAATCCTGCTGTTACTATACGTGGAATAATTAATAGGGGAGGAGAACAAGGGGCTCAGCATTCTCAAGCATTACACGCATGGTTTGCGCACGTTCCTGGCTTAAGAGTGGTTATGCCATCAAGTGTTGCAGACGCAAGGGATTTAATGATTTCTTCAGTACTTTGTCCAGATCCAGTAGTTTACATTGACGATAGATGGCTCTATGAGCAAGAGGATTATTTACCGCCCGTTGAAGAGCTTGATTTAAAATCAATTCATCCTCTCAAAACACAAAATGGTGACGACATCACAATTATTGCTTCTGGACACGCATCATTTCTTGCTAGAGAAGCAGCAAAAGAGCTTATTTCGGAAAATTATAGTGTAGAAGTTATTGATATTCGTGTATTAAATCCTTTTGATATTGATTTGATTGTTCAATCTGTAGTCAAAACTAAACGTTTTTTAGTCGTAGATTCGGGCTGGTTGTCATCAGGTTTCTCAGCTGAGGTTTTTTCTAAGACAATAGAACATATACCGCTAAATACTTTATTAAGTCCTCCAAAAAGAATAGCGTTACCGGATGCCCCAGCCCCCACTTCAAAGGTTCTTGAAAAAACCTACTACACTTCAGTTTATGAAATTGTAGAAAAAACTAAGAACATTATAAATAATTAAGGATAACAATGACTGCAATGAGAAATGTCCCTTTTTTTGAATACCCAAGACTATGGTCTGATGATAAAGAAAATTTACTCAAAATAATTGATGAGGTATCATCTACCGGAGGCTTTATTTTACAACAAGCAGTTTTAGATTTTGAAAAAAAGTTAGCAGATTATACAAATTCAAAATATTCAGTTGGAGTTGGAAATGCTACAGATGCTATGGAGATATATCTTGAGGCGATTGGTATAAATCCTAATGATGAAATTATTATATCATCACATACTATGCTTGCAACTGCTTCAGCAATTAAGGTTTCTGGCGGAATACCTGTTCCAGTAGATATTGGGGATGATAATTTAATTTGTCCTGAAGCAATTGAAGATGCAATTTCAGAAAATACAGTTGGTATAATGCCAACGCAGTTAAATGGTAGAACCTGCAACATGGATAAAATTAATAAAATTGCATTAAAAAATAATTTATTTATTATTGAAGATGCTGCGCAAGCTTTAGGGTCAAAATTCAAAGATAGACATGCAGGCACATTTGGGCTTGCCTCTTGCATCAGTTTTTTTCCAGCAAAAGTGTTGGGCTGTCTTGGAGATGCTGGCGGGGTTTTAACTCAAGATGAAGAATTATTTCATAAAATATACCAAATTCATGACCATGGTCGTGATGTAGATGGCGAAGTTAAAAGATGGGGAAGAAATTCAAGGATTGATAATATTCAAGCAGCAATATTGTTAGATAAATTTAAAACTTATGACAAAGTTATTTTGAGGAGAAGAGAAATTGCTCAAATGTATCAAGACCAACTTCAATCTGTTGAGCAAATAAAATTACCACCTGCCCCAAATAGCAACCCAGATCACTTTGACGTCTTTCAAAACTATGAATTTGAAGCAGAAAATAGAAACGATCTCAAAGAATTCTTATCACAAAATGGCATTGGAACATTAGTTCAATGGGGAGGTAAAGGTGTTCATCAATTTAAAAATTTAGGATTTAATCAACATTTGCCTAAAACTGAAGAATTTTTTAAAAAATGTATAATGATTCCTATGAATGTATTTATAAGTAATAGCGACGTTGAATATATATGTGATAAAATTATTCAATTTTATAATTGATATATGCTTAAAAGATTATTTGATATATTTTTTTCATCTATATTTATAATTATTTTTTCACCTATTATAATTATTTTTTCTTTTCTTATTTGGAATCAAGATAAAAAATCACCCTTTTACATAGCTGAAAGAGTTGGAAAAAAAGAGAAGATTTTCAAAATGATTAAGTTTCGTTCGATGGTCATAAATGCAGATAAAAGTGGCGTTGACTCTACCTCTGATAACGATGAAAGAATAACACCTTTAGGTCAATTAATTAGAAAATATAAAATCGATGAGCTACCTAATTTTATAAATATATTTAAGGGCGATATGAGTTTTGTTGGTCCTCGACCAAATGTAAAAAGAGAAACAGACTTATATACTGATGAAGAAAAAGTATTGTTAACTTTACGACCGGGAATAACAGATTTCGCTTCTATTGTTTTTTCAGATGAAGGTGAAATACTAAAAGATTCAGTTGATCCAGATTTAGATTATAATCAGCTGATAAGGCCTTGGAAAAGTAGGTTGGGCTTATTTTATATAAATAAAAGAAATTTACTTTTAGATATTAGATTAATTTTATTTACTGCTATTGCTATTTTATCAAAAAAAAAATCACTCACTCTTGTAAACAAATTATTATTGAAATATGATTGCGATGAAAAAACTTTATTAGTTTCAAAAAGAGAAAGACCTCTTACCCCTTTTCCACCACCTGGTTCAAATGAAATTGTTTCATCACGAGAATAGAACAAATATATATATATTTTTCTCTTTTTATTTTATTTACAATTTACAAAATCTTAACGCCGCCCAATCTATTTTTCAGCATTATGCTAATCCTATTTACCACATTATAAATTTTGATCAACTTGAAGCTAATTTTTCACCATCTTCATTTATAAGATCAGGTTTTTTTTCCAGCAAAAAGACTGGATTTTTATCATCATTTACATCCACTTCTTTTTATAATTCTGGGCATCCAAACTCTGAAAATAGTGGTCATTTAATTGCAAACAAATATTTTAGTAATTATACAGGATTATCCTTGTCATATATCAATAAATTTTTATTTTTTCAATTTCAACCTACAGTAAAAAATAAAAGATTAGATTCACAATATTATCTAAATACAAAAATAAATACACATAGCTATTTGAATGAAAAAGGTTTTGTAAGTAATAATTTAAAAAAATACGAAATCATTAATTCTTCACTTGGAGTTCTTTTTTACAATATTAGTGCTGGATTTTCAAATCAAGAAATGTGGATTGGACCTGGATTTCATTCCTCACTATCAATGTCTAATAACTCTGAAGGATTTAATCATTATTTTATTAGTAGTTTTGATGAAATAAGATTTTCAAAATATGGAATTAATTTTAAATACTTTATTTCAGAAAGAGATAGCGAGAAAGGCCCTTTTTTTCACAACAGCCTTTCTGCCACTTTAACCTATTACAGCAATCCCGCTGTAACTATTGGTTTTAATAGAGTACACCTCTCAGGTGCTGATCCATCAATAGAATGGAACATTGAAAAGGCTTTAAATTTATCATTTGAACCGCTGTTTGGTAACAATAAAAGTAAGTATTCTATCGTAGGAGAACCTGATTATTGGGATCCGTGGGATCAGTTATTAGTTGGGTTCATTAATTTTTATTTTCCATTAGACGATTTGCATTTGTATTTAGAATTTGGAACCGATGATAGTAGAGCAAATTTTACTGATTTAAAATCGCATTGGGATCATGCAAGTGGCTATATAATTGGTTTTAAAAAATACTCATCCATTAATGATTTAAAATTATTTTTTGGCGTTGAAGCAATGAGCACGAAAAACAGCACACATACTCTTAATCCATCTTTCTTTAGAGGAAATATTTTAAGTGAAAATTTTTATAATAGAAATAATTACCTTTTTTCTACCTTTAATGGTAGAAGATGGGCAGCACATTCAGGATCAGACTCAGATGATAAAATTTTAATGTTTGGTTTTGTTTCTAGAAATTATTCTTCATTGCTTAGTTATAATTATGAGCGTCATGGCATTACAACCAATGAATTTCCTGAAATAAAAAGAGAGTTGTCCTTAAGATTTATTTATCATTATGGAAGATTCAATTATGGTCTAATTATCGAACACGAGAGTATAAAAAACTTTAATTTTAATAAGATTGATAAATCTTTTATAAGCAATGTCATAGGCTTGAGTTTAAGTTATAACTTAACTTTTAAATAGAATCTTTAATACTTGTATAAAATGAAAAAAATAGCACTAATCATTTTATTTTTCATTATTCAGTTAAATAAGTTATTTGCTCAAGAAAGAATAAACTTTTCGTTTATAAAAAGAATTCAAGAAGAAATAGCACTCCACAAAAACGTTAAATCAGTTGAAAAATCTGATTTTAACTTGATTTTCAATAAACATTACTATATCAATACAAATCTTCCTAATTTTCAAAATAAGAATGGTCTTTACTTTCCCAAGGGTTTTGGTTCATATAAGTCTTTTTTATTTTTTTTAAGTCAAAAAAACCTAATTCTTTCTATTGAGCCTCAAGTATTTAATAGTAATGAGTACGAATACTTCTTGCCAGTAAAAGAAAAGGCTTTTTCTGTTTTAAACGATGTCCCGTTAGAAGCTGGTTCAAATAATAATTATCTTAAAAACTTAGGTTTTGTATATAAAAATAATTACTTATCATTAGGTTATGGAAATTGGAATCAGTGGTGGGGTCCTGGAATTCATAATAGTTTAGTTTTGTCAAATAATTCTAAAGGTTATAATCATTTTTTTATATCATCGGGTAATTGGAAGAAAATTGCAAATATAATTGATTACAAGGTAAAGTATTCATCTTCCTCTGCATTTAGAAACCAAAGAAATTTTAAATATTTTTTAACAAATTTTGATATTGAATTAAAATTAAGAAATATAGAATTTGGTCTAACTAAGCACATTGTTAGCGGTGGTAGAGATATTCATTGGAATTTAAATGATGCCATTTTTGTTCATATAACAAAGAAGAATATCAATTATTGGACCACAATCAATGATTTTTATGTTAGTTATAACAATAACCTTACAGGTTTAAGAATATTCTTTGAATATGCTGTACCTCACGAATTTTTTGCACATAATGAACTTTATTATGATAATTCAAATGCAATAAACTTAGGTTTTAGAAAATATGGAGCTTTTGGTAATAATAATTTATTATTTGGTTTTGAATATGCAAGATTGCTACAGGGGACTTTTTATAACACGATAGCTACATCAAATTGGTATGATGAAAAAAAATATAACTATATGTCCTACAGAGAAAGAAGATGGGGGCCTCATGGTGGAACTGATTCAGATGATATTTTGAGTTTTTTTGGTTACAATGGAAATCATTTGACCTTGTTATATAGTTTAAATTTTGAAAGACATGGAGTTGCATTTAATTTTCCACCAGAAACAAAATTTGAATATGTTTTTTCTATAAATTTTAAAAAAGACCACTTATCTTTGTATCTTGAATATGAAAATGAGTATTTTGAGCATTATGGATTTGTTGATTCAAATGAAAATGTATGGAATGAGGAATTCGAGTCAGGATCTATTCAAAGAACCAAATCATTACTTTTTTCAATTGAATATAGATTATTTTAATTTATGTACATAAAGTAAAGTTTTCGAAGATATATAATATAAAAGTAATTTTACATCATATATAATTATTTTGACATTATGTCAATAATTGCTAATATTGAGCATGAAATATATTAAAATTATCTTTTTTGTTTTATTTGGTTGCAAAACTCTTCTTTTCGCTCAAACATTTCAAGAGCTTCAAAAACTTCAAGATGAGTATAAAAGGGTCCTAGAAAGACAATCTCTTCAAAAACCGGACGATATATCAAACGCGGAAAACATTGCTAAAAGTACAGCTCTTCCCGATAAACTAATTTATTCTAGAAAGGATATAGAATCCTTGTTGGTTAATACTGACCAATTGCTTAGAAAGCTCAAGTTTTACGAAGATTCTGTTGAAGCAATGCCCTACATTGGATATTCCTTTTTTTCCAGTAGAGACACTACGTCTTTCTGGCAGAATTTGCCCATATCGAAAAATTACATTCTTGGACCAGGGGATGAGGTAATAATTTCACTTTGGGGTGAATCTAATTCGACTTTCAATAAAATCATTAATAGAGATGGTCAAATCTTTCTTGAAAAGATCGGTGTTTTGTATTTAAGTGGAAAATCACTAAATGAAGCTAAGCAACATATTATTTCTAAATTTTCAAGAGTTTATTCTACTCTTTTGACTTCATCACCAAAATCATTCATTGATTTAACACTTGGTGAATTAAAATCTATTAACGTCCATTTTGTTGGATACGTTAATATTCCTGGAGTACACATAGTTCATCCATTTTCTAATGTTATAAGCGGATTAATTCAGGCAGGTGGAGTTGACATTAAAGGATCACTTAGAAATATAAAAATAATTAGAAATAATGAACTTATTGGCACTCTTGATTTATATGACTATTTAATTAAAGGTAAGTCATTAAGCGAGATTAGGCTTATGGATCAAGATATCATACATGTACCTGCCAGGAAGTCTACAGTTCCTATTACAGGGAGAATTCTAAACCCTGGCTACTACGAAATTCTTGATAAAGAAAAGCTTGGTGATTTAATCAAGTATGCTGGTGGAAGGGCAACTAGGTCATCAAACTATACTTTTGTTTATAAAGATAAAAATCCAAGTAATGATGGATTTATGTTGGATGATAGTAAAGCCTCTTATTTTAGTATCTCCCAGGGTGATAGTGTCCATATTCCTATAAAGCCAGATTTCAAGAGATTTGTAAACATTCAAGGTAAAATTAAAAATCCAGGAAAATATCCATACAATCCTAAAATGAAGATGAGTGATTTATTAAACGCAACAATGTCAATTGACGATGAAGACTTTTACAAGTCGATTAACTTGTCTAGCATAACAATATTCAGAAAAAATCCTACCAATGAAAAACCTCTAATGATTAATACAAGCATAGAAGAAGATATTCCTCTTAAAAATGGCGATCTAATAACAATTCGCCCAAATAAATTTTTTGAAGATATTGAATCAATAAAAATAACAGGAGAAATCAACACTCCAGGTATATATCCTGTAAATAATTTAACGACGCTTTCTAGCATTATAGAGATGTCCGGAGGCTTTACCAAATTTGCATTGAAAGATGGTATAGAAATTTATAGAGATAGCTTAAGAATTGGGTGGTTAGATAAAAGTTTTATTCTAAATGATGGCGATAGCTTAAACGTTCTAAAAAAATCTGGCCTTGTTCTAATTGAAGGTGAGGTGAACGTTCCTGGCTATGTAAGTTTTAAAAAAAATGAATCAGTAAAAAAATACATCAACAAAGCAGGCGGATTTACCTCTTTTGCTGAGAAAAAAAACATTTACATCATTCAGCCAAATGGAATTTCTACACCTATATCCTCATGGCGTTCTCCAAAAGTCAAAGAAGGTTCAACCATTATTGTTAATCAGAGGAAAATAAGTGGAGAAGAAGATATTTCCGGATGGGAGGCTTTTTCACTTGTTTCTTCACAAGCAGGAAGTATCGCAACCACCTTACTTTCATTATCACTAATTATAAATCAGAGTAGTAGTGGAAATTAAAAAAATCTCTTTGGGGCAAAAAATAAAGCGTTATCGCCTGGTAAACGATATTAGACAAGAGGATATGGCTGAAAAAATGGGTGTATCTAGGGCCACTTTGATTAATTATGAAAAAGGTTATACAACAATAAATATTGATGTTCTCAATCGTCTTAAAAATTACTATCCTGATTTTGAATCTGATGAAAAAGATAGCAATAAACCAAAGATTGTTGTAGATAATTCTATTGATTTCAAAGTTCTTTTGAAGGTCTTATTGAATGAAAAACTATATATTTTATTAGTTACCATTATATTTACGTTTTTTGGCACGGCATCATCTTTTTTATTTAAAAAATATTATGAAGCTGAAATTTCGCTATATCCAGCAAAAAAAGACATTAGCCAAGGATTTGGACAGTTTCAAACTTTAGCAGCGAATTTAGGTATGAATTCACCTGATAATGATCAAAACTTTAACATACCTGATGTAGTAAAGTCGCGTTTAATTGCTAATAAAGCTGTAAATCAAAAATGGGTTACTGTAAATGGAAATTCAACAGATCTAATTAGTTTATGGGGACTTAACAATGTTGGGTCATTCAGTTTTTTTAAAGAGAACGAACTAGATTCGACAAAGAGTATTGAAAAAGCTATTAAAAAATTTAAAGACCATGTGAGTGTATCAGAGGATAGAATTTCTGGCCTAATAAAAATATCTACAATTTTTGAAGACCCTATATTAGCAGCAAACATAGCTAACTACATTGGAAGTCAGGTAGAAACATACATTCAAAAAGAGAATTCAGCTCAATCAACCAAAGAGAAATTATTTATTTCAGAACGGCTTTTAATAGTTAAGAAAGAACTTGAAGAATCAGAGCTCGAACTAAAGGATTTTAAAGAGCGAAATCGTGGATATGAAGACTCCCCAGAACTTTTTATGCTTTACTCTCAATTCTTTAGAGAAGTTGAGGTAAAGAAGGAGGTTTATTTAACCCTTCAACAGCAATTAGAGCTTGCAAGAATTGAAGAGGTGAAGCAGTCACCTATTTTACATATACTCGATGAAGCAGTTCCACCAATTAACAAAAGTCTTCCAAATCGCTTTATGTTTTTAATTGCTTCAACAATTTTAGGTTTTATTTTTTCAACTCTGCAAATCATTTTTAGGTATTGATAAGCTTTGAAAAAAATTAGTATTTGTGTTGTTGGAGTGGGTAATTGGGGACTGAACCATATCAAAACGCTTATTGAGCTTGATATTAATGTTGGATGTGTTGATGTTGATTCACAAAAATTAAATAGGGTAAAATCTTTATTCCCTGAAATAGTATGTTTTAACAGCGCGAAAGAAAGCTTTAAAAAAGACTTTAGTGGCTACATAATTGCAACTCCAGCAAAAACACATACAGAACTAGCCAAATTAATTATTATGTACAATAAGCCAGTTCTTGTAGAAAAACCTCTATCTTTATCTGTAAAAGAATCCAAAGAAATTAAGTCATATTTGTCAAAATACAATGGCAAGCTTATTGTCGGGCATCTCTTATTATTTCATCCTGCAATTTTAAAGATTAAATCAATGATTGAAGATGGAATGATTGGAAATATACAATATATCTACAGCAATCGACTAAATTTGGGCACTGTAAGAAGAACAGAAGATGTTTTTTGGAGTTTTGCTCCTCATGATATTTCCATTTTTCAATTTTTATCAGAATCATTTCCTTATAAAGTTTTTTCTATGGGTGGAGATTTTTTGCAAAAAAATATTCATGATACAACGATGACCTACTTAAAATACCCTAACGAAATTCAAGGTCATATATATGTAAGTTGGCTTCACCCATTTAAAGAACACAGGTTAGTTATAATTGGATCAAAAGGCAGTATACATTTTGATGATGCTAGCGATGACAAAACCTTGTCTTTTTACGAAAAAGATAGTTTAATTGAAGGTAATCTGTCATCTTTAAAATTAAAAAATAAAGATTCAAAAAACATAAAATATAAAGATACAAAGCCTCTCAAAAATGAATTGAAATATTTCATTGAAATTTTAAAAGGAGCTCAAGTTAAAAAGGCAAATATAGATGAAGGTATTGATGTTATTAAAATCTTGGAAATGGCCACGAATTCGCTTGAGATAAAAACAGATTAGGATGAAAAAGAAAAACTATTTTGTGCATGAAACAGTTTTCATAGATGAGAATGTAATAATTGGAAAAAATTCTAAAATATGGCATTTTTCACACATTCAATCAAATTCTACGATTGGGCAGAATTGTTCGCTTGGACAAAATGTAAATATTTCAAATAATGTTATTATAGGAAATAATGTTAAAATACAAAACAATGTTTCTGTATACGAAGGAGTTGAGCTTGAAGATTATGTTTTTTGTGGTCCTTCAGCTGTTTTTACAAATATAAAAAAACCAAGATCTGAATTTCCTCAAAATGAATCTGAATTATATCAAAAAACCTTAGTAAAAAAATCAGCTTCGGTGGGTGCTAATGCAACAATTTTATGTGGAATAACTATAGGAAAATATGCTTTAATAGGCGCAGGATCTGTTGTTTTAGATGACATCCCAGATTTCGCTTTGATTGTTGGTAATCCGGGTAAAATTATTGGATGGGTTGATAAAAAAGGAGATCGATTGGATTTTAGATCTAATGGAAAAAGTACTTGTGAAAATTTTTATTTTGATGGATCTGTTGTTTCTTCATTGGAGGATTATTGAAAATTGCGTCAATTATTGGTGCTCGACCTCAGTTTATAAAAGCTTCTCCAATCTCTGCAAAAATTAATTCAACTAGTTCGATAAAAGAGGTAATCATTCATACTGGTCAACATTATGAAGACAATATGTCGGATATTTTCTTTGAGGAAATGCGTATTCCTAAGCCAAAATATAATTTGAATATTAATCAAATGAAATACGGGCCAATGGTAAATAAAATGTCGAAAGAAATATGCACACTTCTTTTAAAAGAAAATATAGACGGTGTTTTAGTATATGGAGATACTAATTCAACATTAGCTGGAAGTTTATCTGCAAAAAAACTGGATGTTCCACTATTTCATGTTGAAGCTGGATTGAGAAGTTTTGATAGATCAATGCACGAAGAAAATAATCGAATAATTACAGATCATTTATCATCTCTATTATTTTGTCCTACAAACAATGCTGTTAAAAATTTAAAAGAAGAAAACCTAAAAGACGGTTTAATCCTTTCAGGAGACGTAATGTATGATGTTTATAAAAAATTTAGCTCTTATAAAGGTAATATTTTTGAAGATTACAAAGCTCCAGCTTATATCCTGTCAACAATTCATAGAAGGGAAAATATTAACAGAATTGAAAAGTTATTAGCTATTTTTGAAAGTCTAAATAAAATAAATAATAAACTAAAAATAATTATGCCTCTTCATCCACACACCAAAAATAAAATGGAAAAATATAAAATAAAAAGCAGTATAAACTTTATAGAACCCCAAGGATATTTATCCATGCTCTCATTGTTGAAAAACTCCGAAATGGTTATTACTGATAGTGGAGGTTTACAGAAAGAATCGTATTTTGCTAAAAAAAAATGCATTGTTGTTCGGGATAAAACAGAATGGATTGAGTTAATAGATCAAGGAACAAATATCGTTTGCAAACCACAAAATATTTATGAAGCTTTTAGTGAAATATCAAAGAAAGAAAGTAATTTTTCAAAAAATTTATATGGAAACGGTAAAGCAAGTACTCGCATCGTAGACTCAATTATAGATTTCTTTTCTTAAGCCAAATTTATTATTTAAATGAATTCAAAATTTTTAAATAATTTTAATCGTTCTTTAATAACTAATCCATTTTATCTTTATTTTTCAAATTTTTCAGACTCGATCCTACTTTTACTCTTACTGCCTTTCTTAGCTAGAATATTTGGGCCTACAAACATTGGAGAAATTGGATTATCTCAATCTATCGGTCTTATTTTTTTGATAATTTTGGAATATGGATTTGCTGTTTCTGCAACTAAAAGCATTGCTTCAAATACCAGTCTTGCTAAGGATAAATTTCTCGTAGGTCAAATCTTTTCATTTAAGCTCTATTTACTACCTGTAATAATATTTTTTGCTTACTTAATTTCAGTTATACACCCTGTTTTTATTAATAAGCCTTATCTAATAATTATATCAACTATAGATATAATTTTTCAAAGCCTTAGCCCTTCTTGGTATTTCAAAGGAAAGCAAAGATTTAAATACCTAGCAATAACAAAAATTATCTTTAGACTCCTGGCCTTTTGCATGACTTTTTTATTTGTTAAATCTTCTGCTGATGTTTGGCTTTATCTGTCATTGCTCGCCTTTTCAAGCTTTTTAATATT
>MDTD01022244.1_pt1 | contig 18920 bp, 16 predicted proteins | sample 811221 | NCBI WGS metagenome assembly MDTD01 (sample SAMN05326646, study PRJNA326480) | marine metagenome | isolation source: seawater | place: Pacific Ocean: South West | collected 2011 | reverse complement strand
CCGAAGGCCGGACTCGAACCGGCACGGGCTAGGCCCACTGCCCCCTCAAGACAGCGTGTCTACCAGTTCCACCACTTCGGCGATGGTTTTCATTCTCAAAAACAAACGTCCTCAAGAACGAGACAACCATCTACCACGCAGATCCACATCTGTCAAGCTTGATTTCCAACTTTTATCCTAACCAACCAGAACACAAACACAAAACAACACAAAAAAGTCCAACAAACGGACCAAACAGCCTCCCCCAAATGACAAACAAACCCCCGATCAACGCATCCCAACCACACCCAAATAGACCCAACCAAAAGACCTCACCCCCTCGGAGAACCCATACACACCAACAAAATCCCCTCCCAAGATCACGATCATTCACGAAGCCCCCAAAAAACCCAGCAAACAAAGCAACACCACCCAAACCATCAAAAACCCATTCAAAGAAAAACCCAAAAAACCCCCCTCACAGCAAGCGTAGACAACCCCAAAAAACATCACAAATCCCGACAAGGATACAATCATAACATTCCCAACACCGACGAAGTCGGAACACAAACGATGCTTGCGCATCGTGGGGTCTGGGGAAAAAACCCCAGGCGGGTGTGGGTGGCAAACCCACAATGCCAAGCGAAGCGCGGCAGTCAGCAAGGGCGAGTGGCAACTCGCCCCAAAAAGAGTGGCAACTCGCCCCAAAAAGGCAGCCAATGCCAAGCGAAGCGCGGCAGTAAGTAAGGGCAAGTAACACCACCACTCAAAAGGCAGCCGATACCAAACATCCCCAAACAGTACTTTTGTGCCTTGGTCTCCCTGAACAAACAGTACTCCAAAACCCTACTTTGGTAGCTACGCTTCTGCCCCTTAGCCACGTATCATCAGGACATCGAATGCACAAAAACCCCACTCCACACACAATAAAGGAGACATGATATGACGACACAGACACACACAACCACACAAATGAACACCCAAACATACGCTCGAATTGCAGGACTCCTTTATCTCATTATCATCCTCTGTGGGATTGGTGGTGAAGCGATGATGCGTGCCCCCCTCATCGGCAAAACAGCGACGGACACACTCGCGAATATCCTCGCAGCCGAGACATCCTTTCGGGTCAGTCTCCTGGCAGACGTCCTGATGGTCCTCGCAGATGTTGGGATTGGTGCCCTACTCTACTTCCTGCTCGCCCCCGTCGATAAAATGCTCTCCTTCTTGGCGATGGCCTTTAGACTCGCACAAGCCGCGATCCTTGGACTCAACCTCGTTCATCTCCAACAAGCGATCACATTCGCTCACACCTCGGCCTTTAACACAGCACAAAAAGCCGCGTTGGTGAACACCTCATTGCAATCACACGCTATCGGATACGATCTCGGCTTGTTTTGTTTTGCTCTGAACTGCGTCTTTGTCGGTATCCTCCTCTTGAAGACACACAACAAAGCGCTCAAATGGATAGGTATGAGTGTGATTCTTGCGGCACTTGTGTACTTTACGGGGAGTATTCTTCGACTTGTTGCGCCCACCCTCGCCGCGACCTTTGCCGCAGCCTATGTCATCCCCCTGATCGCTGAGCTCGCTCTTTGTGGGTATCTCTTGTTTCGAGGACTTCCGTCACTGAACGCGCCAGCAAAAGATACACAGTAAAATCAAAAATATTTGGCCACAGCGGTTAACTGGGAGAAGATCCAATCAGCGTTCTCACAAAGATCCTCTGTATCATCATCTTTTTGATCGGCCTTGAGGACTTTACCATATTGGAAGACCTTAAAACCCTTTGATTTTAAGTTGTAGGCCGAGTGCACGATCATCCACTGTCCCCTGTAATTTTGGCGATAACAGAATTGTAAGCCGTTCTTGTAGGACTTGAAGTTCGCGTCATGTCGCTTGATGACGATCTGAAACATCTTCTTTACCCTCTGTATTGCCCGGGGCGAAGCCTTTTTCCCGACATCTGCCCCTACAAAGTTGACGAACTCCTTGGCTGTCTGAATTTTCTCCCCCTTCTTCAGGTAGGACACGATCGAAAACCGCGCGTTCTTGATTTTTTTGGCGCGAAAATAATCTTCGCCGTTAAACACAATCTTGCTTGGCTCCTTCTTGCATCCTGTCAGCCCGATCACAACGCACACAAACATCAACATGACACCAACAACTCTCGCCTTCTTCTGCATGAGGAACTCCTTCTCTTGACAATGTTCTGGTTTCTTCGCGCTCTACAATACACCCACAAACATCGAAAAGCGAATAGGTATTCCATCCTACAACCTTCAAGAAAATCTCACCTTTTTTAAGACGATTTGCCTGCCACACAAATCTGTGTATACAAGCAACAACAGAATTCTCTGAGACCCCCTCCACAACAAAGGTAAAGTTGATGAGCACACAGAAAAAGCACATACACGATCGCTGGTCTTACGCCTGGTTATTCCTCGCTGGTATCTTTGTCGTCATCTCCGCTGGGCGCTGGATGGTCCCACTCGCCGCCTGGCTCGCTCCAATCTTCATGATGCGTTACCTCCGCACACAACCTCTTCTTCGTGGATACTTGCTGGGTGTCCTGTTCTTTTTGTTCCCCGCAGGGATCGCACTCTGGGGCCAAATCCCTCAACCTCCCGTCGAATTCTTTGTCACACTCATCATCGGAGGCTTCATCGGTCTCCTCCCCTTCCTCCTCGACCGATGGCTCGCAGCAAACAAACCCTCTTTTCTCCACACTTTGCTCTTCCCCACCTTTGCCGTCGCCTTCGAATACTTTAACGCACAAGGCAACCCATTCGGCACTTGGGGCTCAACTGCGTATACACAAGCAGGACAATTGCCCCTCATACAAAGTGTTTCGTTCGCTGGGATCTGGGGCCTGATCTTCCTCATGTCTTGGTCCGCCTCAACTATCAACTGGGCCTGGGAACACAACTTCACGTGGGAAACCATTCAAAAAGGACTCCTCACTTACCTCCTGCTCCTTGTCACGATCATCTGTGGAGGTGGGATCAGGTTAGCCACTGCACCGATGAAGCCAACATTCCGGGCGGCTGGAATTGTTACGCCAGAGAACAAAAAGCTACGTAGTCTCATCGAACCCGTCTTCTTCGAAGGAAAACAACCCACTCCCGCGCTCTGGAAAACCTACTTTGAACGTGCCCGCGCTGTCCGCGCAGACTTGCTCTCACGCACTGCACAAGCCGCACAAGCAGGCGCAAAAGTCATCGTCTGGGCTGAGGCACAAGCACCCATCCAACAAAAGGATCAGAAGGCGTTCTTACAAAAGGTCCAATCACTCGCCAAACAACACAAGGTGTATATCGGCGCGACAATGTGGTTGTTTAGACATCTCGACATCAAAAACAAAAAGCAAAAGATGACCGAGAACAAACTCGTCTTTGTCACCCCACAAGGAAAAATCGGCTTCGAATATCTCAAGACGATCCCTGTCCCCGGCCCTGAGCTCGCGATGGTACAAAAAGGTGATGGGAAAATGAAAACCATCAACACACCCTTTGGCACGATTGGTGCGATGATCTGCTTTGACATGGATTTTCCCCACCTCGTCAAGCAAGCCAGCCAAAAACAAGTTGACCTGCTCATCGTCCCCGCAAGTGATTGGAAAGATATCACTCCACACCACACACGTATCGCCTCATTCAGAGCCATCGAGAATGGTTTCTCTTTACTCAGGGTCACTGACCACGGCGAATCCGCGTCATACGATTCATATGGACGACACCTCGCAGGTATGAACTACTTCACAACGAACAAGTACATTCTTTATACTGACATTCCTATGACATCGAAGGCTTGGACCCCCTACAGCCTGCTTGGTGATCTATTGGGTATGCTTTGCTTCTTCCTGACCATCGGTCTCATCGGATGGGGTGGCTGGCACACATGGCAACAGCGAAAAAACCCCACCAACGCCTGACAGGCTCCTTTGGTCTTCGTAGAGTCCCCCAGGAAAATCTATGCAAGCCCGGTCAGAGAAAGGGTAAAGAGTATCACACAGGTCGAATCAAAAAGAGCCGACGGAATCAATGCTCTAGAGAGCGGCTCATCCAAACTTGTGAATACCATGGCCACAAATGCCACTTTCTCCACTGTGACCGCAAGCAACACAGGAGTCTGCCCTGCGGGATAATAACCCACGTAAACCATCAAAGCCCCAAGAACAAAAACCATCATCCCCCAATGTCTCGCGTAAAATAACCCCGCTTTATCCTCCAACTCTACTTTGTTCGCCAAACGCAAAAACGTCCGAGGAAACAAAAACTGCAACAACATCGAAGCCGTGATCGCTCCCGTTATGTAGAGAATGATGCTCATATTGTTTGTAATCATGACCTTTCTCCTGTTCTCTGTGAGCGAGTTACCTGCTGATGGATGGACAAGTGGCCACTCGCTCAGACTGGCGCGCTCCGCTTGCCCCTTGTGGGTTTGTTTTGTTATGTGGGCTGGCTGCCCACACCCGCCTGGGGTTTGTTCAACCCCAGACCCCACGATACTACGTATCGTTTGTGTTGCGCTCTTCGAGCGCTATTGACCTCTTTCCCCACAAAGAGTTTTCTTCATGCATGTCTCGTCGGTGTTCCATAACTCCGAAGTATTCCCCTGCTATTCATCGCGTCCCAACATCTTGCGAGCAGCTTGCATTCGCTCAGTGAACGCGTCATCACCGATGACAGCCGTAAACTTGGGTCGAAACGCACGCTCCATGTTGTGAACGTAAAAGTCGAGACCTGCTTCGTTGCCATTCACAAAGAGGGCCGTACGGCTTGTCGCTTGTGCTTGAGGGACATCCGCAAATGTATCAAAATCGACCATCTCACGAGCACCATTCGCAATGGAGCTGAGGATACCAAATGGACTGAAGGAGAAATCGAAGTCTTTCCCAGTCTCAAAATCCACCGCGATGGTGTTGAGATCAGGCATCATCAAACCACTCCCCTCAAGCGCATCATTTTGGGAGATCGTCGTCACCTCTGAACAATGGATATTCATGGCTTTTTGGTTGCTTCTCATGGGGGTGTCGCGCTCAATGGCCCCATCACCACTTCCCCACTGTGGCACAATCCCATCGTCAGAGAGATGATCACCCGTATCGAGAGACCAACCATATGATTGACCAAGTTGTCCAAAGGCCGAAAGAACAGCCTTCTTACGCACGGAGTCCAAGAACGCATCGCCTTTTTCGTTGATGAGATCGATCGTCGATTGAACGTTAGGATCATGCTCGACAAGCGGTTCGAGGATCGAAACAGCGGTCTCCGCGTCATGCCAAAAATACTCACGCACGGAGTTCCAGTTTGTGCGTGGATACTCCTCCGTGTACTCCCCTGCTGTATCGAGGATAACACCGATACGATGACTGTCTGAGAGCACTTCATTTTTGAAGCCAGAGGTAAGACGCTCCAGGGCTGGCTGATTGCCTTTCCCTGTCGCGAGAGAGTGAAGTTGGACCAGACGACGCGGATCATCAGCTGGCAGCTCAAGCGGACTCTTACCGTTTTCTGTCATATCGCTGAAGAGGGCTTGTGAGATGTGATTCCAGGCCTGATCAAATGTGGGTTCACCAGGTGCCGGATTCTCGTTAGGCAACCAACGCTTCAGTGTGTCGTGAAGTTCCTGCACATCCCCCAAAAACATCGCAGTGTGACCATTTTCTTCGCCACTCCCCCAAAACCACGTATCACCGAGCTTGGGTTTGCTGTGACCTTCGGCATTTTGGTAGATATCCATCATATCTTTGCCAGTGAATGGCTTCATATCATTCTCGGCTTTCATGCCAAAAACAGACCAGAGCATCGCACGCTGGACACGACTTTTCAGGAACCCAGGCTTGGCCTCAAGGGTTGACTCATCAAAGGTCGAAGGTCCAAAAGGCCACAAGTCGTGACTGAAGTAACTCTGGTACTTGGCGATATCTTTGGTACCCAAGTCCTCGACCATCTCTTTGAATACATTGAGAGGCATGTGAGGTGCCCACTCTTTGTGCATGCCCTCAGGGTCCATCCGCGCTTCAGTCTGGAGATCGGGCCATGAGGTCGCGATCTTCGCTTGGGCATCAGCCCCCGTCAACACAGACACATCGACAGGAATACCACTTCGCCCGACTTCCATCTCAGGCTCAAGAGACTGCATCAACGCGCCCATCACAGTCTGTGTGCTTCCGTTCGCGATGGTGTTTGTCTGCGCGATGCTACCTTCTGTCTGGATGGAAGCTCCTTCAGAGGAGGTGAATGTATCGCGAAGACCCATACTCTCTGTATTTGTATTGATTTGGGTCGACTGTGTGTTGGCTTCCAGCGAAGGCAGTCCCTGCATGGACGGCTGTCGATTGGCTTTGTTGATGAGGGTCATTTGTCGTCTCCACGTTCGTTCCCGGTATTGGAACGCCATAACTGATAGATAAAATCGAAGCGGCGATTATAACGCATATCCAACAACTTGGGTAGGATTTATTTTCTCCCCAGACAAGCAACGCGCGTCAGCCCACGCCGAAGGCATCGAATGCGGGGTTTGGGGGGCGCTGTCCCCCAAGCGGGTGTGGGTGGCAAACCCACTATGCCAAGCGAAGCGCGGCAGTCGTAAGGGCGAGTGGCAACTCGCCCTGCTCTCGGTGGCAACTCGCCCTGCTCTCGGTGGCAACTCGCCCTGCTCTCGGTGGCAACTCGCCCTGCTCTCGGTGGCAACACGCCCTGCTCTCGGTGGCAACACGCCCTGCTCTCGGTGGCAACTTGCCCTGATCCCGGTGGCAACTTGCCCACAGAGAGGCAGCAAGGTGGCGACCTGGCCTCATACCTGACGACCGGTCTGCCCCTCAAGTAGCAGCTTGCCCGACAAAAAGCGTGGTCATCATATATCAAGTTTGGGTAGACATCTGATGTAAGAAGGGTTATAGCTAGGCGGTTGACCTCGTGCTGTATGGCACATGACAAAAGCATCAAAGGAGCGACAAACATGCGAATCTTGTTTATGAGCCTGCTCGCCATGGTATTCCTGGCTGGAGCGTGTGGCAAACCCCCTACAAAAACAGAAAACACACAAGAAAAAATCACCACTGAACCTGTCACTGAAAAGTCGACGGAGCCAGCGGCTGAACCTACAAAAGAACCTACAAAAGAGCCCGTAAAAGAGCCAACAACAGAGCCTTCTCCAGAGCCAGTACAAGACCAGAGTGACGCGGGTACAAAAGAAGAGCCTGGTGTTGAACCCACACCTGACACAAAAACAGAGAGTGTCCCTGAGGCCAAAACGGAAAACGTCCCTGAAACCCAAACAGAAGCCACTCCCGAATCAGGTCCAGAGGGTAGCATTCCAGAATTTGTGGCATTCCAACCTCCCAAACCAACATTGGTTCAGGGTCATGGTTGGACAGATGACGACAACACTTACAGCGTCGCATATGACAGCAGTGGGAACATCTACGTAACAGGTTCCATTTGCGGCTCCTCATCTGGAAATTGCTCGGTCAAATTCGACAGCACCTTCTTGAACACCAAGGGGGGTGGAGACATCTTCATCCTCAAGATGGACAGCACAGGGAAGGTCCTCTGGGCGAAGAACGCAGGTGGTACAGGAGACGATTATGGTGGCTCGATCGCAGTCAACAGCAAAGGCGAAGTCTTCGTCGCTGGTGCGATCTGCCTGCAAGCGACATCGAGCTGTTCGGGTACATTTGGTTCATATACATTAAATTCCAAAGGGGACGCGGATGTGTTCTTAACGAAGCTCGACGCTACAGGAAAATTCTTGTGGGTTAAGGGTATAGGTGGAACAGGTGAAGACTACGATGGTGGTCTTATGCTCGATAAGAATGGCAATCCACACCTCGTCGGTTCATTTTGTTATGGCGCGACAGGGAGTTGTACGGCGACAGTCGGGACGGACACACTGACAAGTAAGGGTGGCGAAGACATCTTCATGGCAAAATTCGACGACACAGGAAAGGTTGTGTGGGCGAAGAGCGCAGGTGGTACGGGAGATGATTTTGCGCCAGGTCTTCACGTCGACGGCACAGGGAATGTCCACGTCTCTGGTTACATTTGCGAGAGTGGCGCAGCGGGTTGTGGTGCGACGTTTGGCACCAAGACATTGACAAGTAAGGGAGAATCAGACGCATTTGTGGCGAAGTTGGACAGCAGCGGGAACACGTTGTGGGCGATTTCGTTTGGTAGTGCGTCGAGTGATTACGCTGGTAACCTCGTAGTGAACGCGACGGGGGAGATCTTCCTGACAGGTTCCATTTGTTATGGTTCTGGTGGTTCGGCATGTAGTGCGACAGTGGACAGTAGTCTTCCGGCGTTGACGATCAAGGGTGAAGAGGAAATGTACATCGCGAAGTTCGACGCAAATGGTGTGGCGAAGTGGGCGAAGACCTTTGGTAGCACGAGTGAGGATTACGGTTTTGGGATTGCATTGGACAGTAAAGGGAATGTACACGTTGCAGGTTACTTCTGTGGCGGTGTGAGTAATTGTTCGATCAGTTTCGGGAACACGACATTGAATACTCGTGGGACCTATGACATCTTCCTTGCGAAGTTCAACACAACGGGAAGTCCTGTCTGGGCGGTCTCGTTGGGGAGTAGCGAAGAGGACTTGTTGAATGATCTTGTGATCGACGGTTCGGACAATCTCTTTATGGTGGGTACATCATGTGGAGGCAGTACAGGAAGCTGTAGTCTCTCTTACGATGGCGGAACCCTGAAGAGTGACGGCAAGAGCGACGGCTTTTTGGCGAAGTTCCCACCGAAATAATCTATTTAAATACATACATATGGAGTATATGGGGCTCCAGGGCATGAGGATAAATGAATGGGGTCTTTGAGGGGTTTTTGGAGCGGGACGAGGACGACCTTTACGCTCAAGTAACAAAATCATGCCTGACATACATCAGAGTAAGAAGACTTTCGCCTCCAAGTCGACATACATGAGCAACACAGCTATCGGGTCTTTTCAAAAGACCCAGGCGCGCTTCGCTTGCCTTCCCAAACATTTGAACCCCTTCGGGGTATTTTAGCAATTCTCTTTTTATAACAAAAAGATACAACCAGGATAAAACGTGTTTAAAAGCACATTCTTTAAAGTAAGTGCTTTACGATATGGGAATTTATCGGTACATTGTAAACATGCAGATACAAGATTTGATTCAAGGAAGCATGAATGCAAAAAATACCAGAGTTTTCAAAGCCTGAATACGAAGAACTTGTCCTTGCCATCCATCGAGTCAATCAGGGTTGGCACCTTGCCCAAGAACTTTTCCAAGCAAACAATGGACTTTCAATCTCCTTTCGGGAACGGAAACATCGGTTTCAAAAGAAGTTACTCTCTCTCTACCCAAATAAGCTCTATCTCAGACATGACACAGAGCTCCTTGGAGAAAGCAAGATTTACAGTATCAGGCTTACCCAAGGAGTGGAGCACTATCAAGATGCCTGCCATCTCCCCGAGAGAATTTACCTTGGGTGGGATTTGCCTCACAAGATCAACATTTCATAGCTTTTTGGTTTACGCATACAAAGTACAACTTCTACAATACAGGAGTCATAGATGAACATTCTCTCTCGCTTTTGCTCAACGTTCTTGTTTGCGGTATCCCTTGTTCTAGGTTTCCCACTGGCCTTATTTATTCAATCATTTATCAACAAGCTCGGTATCTTCCCAAAAACAGATGCAAGCAGTCAGAGCATTTTGTTTTTGATCTACTTTGTACTTATGGCATTTGGCATACAACTTTTGCTACGAACAATGTTCAGAAGCTTTGACATTCGATTTTCGAACAAATTACTTTCGGAACTCTCCCAAAAAGCACATAGCTACATATATGTAAAACGAAAACAAGAAGTTACTTGGTTAAAGAATTTCCTATTCCTCGAACATACAGCTTTTGAAGATGCCATTTTAAAGGAGGAAGGACAATATCGCTTCAAGCCAACGACCGACACGGACAGAATCATCTTGAAGCGAAACCCTCTTTCCGATGTGGAACATTATCAGAAGAGTGGGCTATCGTTTGTATCTCCCCTTCTCACAGCTTTAGGTGTTTTGGGGACATTTTGGGGTATCAGCCAGGGATTGCTAGGGTTTGGGACGCTCGACGGACTTGATTCAGCACGCCTTTTAGAAAAAATGAAGCCTCTTCTTGGTGGCATGTCTACAGCATTTGTAACATCCCTTGTTGGGATTGGAGCATCTGTCATATTCATCTTGAGCGAAAAAGTCATGGAGAGCATTCTAAAGATGCAACTCAGACATCAAAAAGATCTGCTCAATAAACACTTCGCACTTGACAACCCAACACGCTACTTACGCTCACAGCAATCGTCTGACATGGCAGGCGTGGCAGAAAGTATGTCCAAAGTCGCTGAAGAAATGAAAAGTGCAGCGATGCAAATGAACATGCAAGGCCTTGGGCAGGTAGTAAGTAGTGCGATCACAACAAGCCTCCAACCGCTCGTCACACAAAACCAAAAAAATGGAAAGGTCATGGAGCAACTTCTCCAAAAACAAGATCGTTTTGGAGAAGAACTTTTAACACAATTCAAAACGACATTGTTTGGTCCCCTCCAAAATGCCCTCGAACAAAATAGCGTTGCAATGAACGCAACAAGGGAAGCAATGGAGTCAACAAGACAAAGTGTAGATTCGCTTCGTGGAATTCTTAACGAACAAGTCACACAAATGCAAGCTGTGGTCAAGCAATCACACGAGAGCCTTGACACTTTTGTACATAAACTTGGAGAGGTTTTGAAGGAATCTCAAACACATATGGAAGAAGTCACAAACAGACTAAACACACAAGTCGAAACGATCGCACATGAAGCCACAAAGTCGATAAATATCGCAAATACACAACTCAAACAAACCCTTGGAGGAATAGGAGAAGAACTCACAAATGTGAGCCAAGCAGTCACCCATGAACTCGCACGCTTTCGTCAAACCTACTCGGAATCTTTGGACGAATTTTTTACAAAACAAAACACATCCCTCGAAGAAACATTAGGGCGACAACGTAAAGAACTTGCAGACGTAACAGACCTCTTTGCACAAACAATGAAACAAACCACACAAGATATACACTCTGTGATCCAAGGGTTTGGAAGCATTTCAGATAAGCAACTATCCTTGTCTGAAGGAATACTCAACCAAGAACAAGCATTCCAACAAAGGCAGCAGGATTTGATAGAGCGACTGAATAAGTTTGTCATGGGGATGCCGTTGTTCGCGGATAATACCTTCGAAGAACTTTCAGAAACAGCTCGCGCACTCTCAAAAGCGACACACTCTATTTCATCAACAACCAAAGCTCTCGAAGAACATGAACGTCAACTTCCCACAATTTTCCGTGAGAATTTTCAGGAATTCAAAATGCAGTCACAAGGGTGGATTGAAGAGTTCTTCATGCTAATTTCTGAGCATCAAGGAAAGTTCAACACAGAGCTTACCGGTTCGCTTGAGGACATTTTCCAAAACTTGAGGCAAATATGTGGGATCCTCGCAAGTAAGACAGGAGATCTTGTCGTAACTGCGAAAACATTGAGCGCAACATCTCCAGCAATGGGTAGGGAATAAGCGAAAATGACAGGTTTCCAAACACAGTTTTCGCTCGAAGAACGTCAGGAGAATCCTTTCTGGCAGTCTATTGGCGATTTGATGGCGAGTTTGCTTTTGATCTTCGTGCTCTTGCTTCTACTGGTCCTCTACCAGATGTATAAAAGCCAAGAAAAACAACAAAGCACACGTAATGAACTCCTTTCAGAGCTACAACAAACTCTCAAAAGGGCTCATATCGATGTCGTGGTAGATAGACAAAATGGTACTATCACAATCAAAGACAACATTCTTTTTGCCTACGGGAAAAGCAATCTTTCAGATGAAGGTCGGAGCTTCCTGAGCCGTTTTATTCCAGTGTACACAAAGGTCCTTTTTTCTCGAAAAGACTTTCGTAAAGAGATCGTCAGGATAGTCGTCGAAGGTCATACCGATCGTTCAGGCCGCTTTGATATCAACCTTAGGCTCAGTTTGAACCGAGCACTTGGTGTAACAAACTTCTTGCTGTCCGAAGACCTCTTGTACACATACAAAGATGAACTAAAAAAACGTCTTCTATGTAGTGGCCGAGGTGAGCTTGACGCGAACAAGTCAGAAGCAAAAGCTTCTGATAGAAAGGTCATCTTTAGGATCCAATTCAGAGACCTTCAGTTTTTGGACATCTGGGGAAAACTTGTCCTCCAATCGAGGAAAAAGACAGCTCCCATAAACCCCAAAGATGAAAGTAAGTGAAAATGATGATCAGAATGCCCCACTTCAGACCTGTTGAAAAGCAGATGACGGCTCTCAAAAAAGTCAATATAGATCTCAAACGTTCGATCAAAAAATGGTTCCGAGGCGAGGTTACATCGATTCCTGTGTTTGAGGACATGAAAGAAGAAACGCCAAAAACCCTTGAAACACTCATTCTATATGTAATGTGTGATGAAACACAGAATTTATCGCTGCTTGATTGGCTTGATCTATGGTTTGCTCTTCTTTCGGAAAATATCCAAAAAGAGCAAAGAGATAAACTCATCACAGCTTGCTGGAAGCAAGCAAAGCTTGATGGATACGGACCATTACTGTACTTAATGCTACACCAACTCGCACAACTTCTTCAACAAGAGGTGGATACGACAACACATGGTCTTGATATCAAAGCAGGAGCCTCAAAAACGACATGGCAAAAAGAACAAAAAGTACAGTTTGTCGAACAAAGCAGAGCCTTTCTAAAATCACTTCCCAAAGCAATGTGCAAAGGTCCAGGGATGCGGTTGCTTTGGGCGCTTGAACAAGAGGGAATTTCTAGAGGGCATAACTTTATTGAATACTGCTTTCATCATCCCAAAAAACCCTTTCCATACGAGGCTCTCAGGAGATACGGCTTCCCAACCGAAGGGGTACTCATTGAAGAGGCTGAGTTGGCAGCAAAGCAACTCATTGAACAAGAACGTTGGAATCATTGGAAGTATATTCGTTGGCTTATCGAATCTCTTGAGACAACGCAACCCAAAAGTGACTGGTATCAGTTTCTCGATACAATATTACAGACAATAGAAGATCAACAACTAGACCGAAGCAAAGAGAACTTCTTTCAATATCTTCGAAAGCGTTTAGGACATCCACTGTCCATCGAAAGTCATGCATGGAAAAAGTTCTCACCACTCGCCATCGAACGATTTATAAACTGGGGAGGAAGTGTTCAATTTAAGGACTATAGAAAGTTTCGCGATATTCTAAAAGATTCAGGCTATTTCGACTACCTGGACAACATTCGGACAGAGACCAATAACTACAGTGAAAAAAGGCGTTTAAATAGTCGTTATAACTTTTGGAAAGACTACAAACTCCAGATGAAATATGTACGCTTTTTACTCGCTCCTCAAGCCTATGAATGGATCTCTGATCTAGATGATGGAAAAGAGCGATTAAAAGAATCAGGCTTGGGAGTGTACTTGGGAAGAAGGCAACACAAGGAAAGTGACGTTTGCTTCATACAGATTGGCTCCTTGTTTATCGTGCAATATATGTACGGAGTCGGACCTGTCAACCACGCAAGATTCTTGACAGAACACGAGTTCAACCAAAATAGAGACAAGCTAGACAAACAGAAAGTCTATGACTCCGACATCATGAGAATTCCAACACTTCGCGTTTTGTCCCATGAACCAGAGTGGCAAGTCATTTTCAAGCAATTCTTGCAAGAGTTTGGTATCCAAACAGATGCGTCCCTTGCCCAAAGAAAATAACGATTATAACCTCTTGAGTTTTTTTGCTTGGTGTGCTTTGAAATGTAACCAGCCCCATGAATCTCCATCCTGGCATTTGTAAATCAAACGACATACTTTCAGGTAAAAGTAGCTTGATGAAACAAAAATGTCCAGCAAAAAGATTCACAAGCGTCCTACACAATTCAAATAAAAGGACGTTTCTTCTGCCTCTTAACAAGAAGCCCCTACCAAAACTGCCTTCCTTCAAGAAATAGACTCTGGACATCACACCTCAGATCATGTATACGATCTCATCACATTCGGCGCAACGGGACTTGTTTGTCCCCACATAGTTATGTTTTGTACACTTTCACTTAATCTCAACGGAGAGATGATATGCTACCAAACAAAGTCAGCGCGAATATCAATGAAACCGTCAAAAAAGAAATCCTCGACGCTATCGAAACCATCAACAAAAAACTCCCATTCCTCGTCGCCCTCACACCCAGTGAACGACGTGAACTCCCCAAAATGGGTGCCCGTACACAAAGCTTCGTCAAAAAATCCATCGAAGTCGCATCCCAAAACGATGAAATCCTCCCCAGGTACTTCAAAGTTGATGAACTCGAAAAAGACCTCCAACTCGTCGACTCCCTTGCACCTATCGCCCTCTCCCTCTCTCAACTCTCCAAGAAAGTAGACGACACCGTCATGACCGCCGGAAGCGAAGCATATGTCGCTTCCCTCATCGTCTATCGAGCGCTCCAAAATATGCCCTCCGGTGCCGGACTCGACGACGCACTCGAAGAACTCAAAAAGTACTTCAAAAGAAACTCCTCCTCCAATACAGATTCCCAACCCACCGAGTAACCCTCCCCCCTCGACCACCTCAGAATACCCCAAGAGGCCTTCCAAGTATAACCACCCCAGCTCTGAACGCCTCGCCAAAGTAACACCACCCCACCCACCCATACCACAAACCAAAACACCACCAACAAAAACACCATCTTCCCCAAAAGAGGGTCCGTCACTCCACCCAAAAAACCAAACACCCAAGCAATATCTTGCACCACTCCATCCACACAACACAAACTCTTCAGAAAAAAGTATCACATCTTCACAACGGAGCACGACGCCTTCAAAAGAGAACACAACCTTTCGAGAAATGATCCGAAGCATTTCGCAACAAGAACACAAACGCTTCGTGATTTTGCTCGAACGTTCCAGAAAAAAGTCGGAACGTTTCGTATCAAGAGCTCGAACACTTCAAAAAATGTCTCGAACCTTCGAGCTCCGAGCTGCTCCGTTTCGCAACCATCGCTCAAACCTTCGAGCAAAATCACGGAACACTTCAGAAAAATCACGGAACACTTCACCTCACTCCACGAAACACATAGGAAAAATCACGAAACACATAGGAAAAATCACGAAACACTCCAGCAAGAACATGGGACGCTTCAGCTCAGAACCCCCCCTCCCCACCTCGAACCCCCAACAAAACAGTTCAGCAACAACCTCCTGTCTTCGCTTTTTTCATCTGACGACCTTACATCACATGAGCTCTTCCCCCCCTCGGCCACCTCCTACAGGAGAAACATCACACCGTACCCCAACCAGGCACAAACCCCAAACCGAGAGGAAAAATCACATCACACAACAGAAGATTCGGACAAAAGGTCTGCACCAACGAACAAACACCATGCCAAAGGACATTCGAATCGGGCACAAAGCCCGCTCCTACGAAAAATGTTACTTATTGCTTGTACACCGGCTCCACGAGAGAACCACAACATGTTTAAGGGGCCTTTATCACCGTAACTCTAGCGAAATACCGTGTTGTAGCTTGGGCCACATCGACGCAGGTGGAGGTGGAAAAGGTGCGCCTGCAAGGATCGACTTGATAATCAATGTATCAAACTCCTTGTTCCCGCTACTCCTTGTTATCTTGAGCTTCTTAGGGATCCCCTTCTTATCCAGGAAAAAATCCAGCCGCAACTTCTTCTTGTACATCGCGATCTGTTTAGCCTTGAAAGTTGGCGGAAAGTGAATCACCGCACGCACCCGATCATGTAACACCTGCCTGTATGACCTCGGTGGATACAAACGATGGGGCTGAGGAACTGACCTTCTTCTATATCGCCTCCTCAAAAACCTTCTCCTCCTACGCCTCTTCCACATCGGTTTTTTCTGAAGCTCCATCAAAAAACGCTTTACCTTCCTTCGACTCTCGCGATGAACCCTGTTCTCCACAGGCATAAACGTTGGAGGATACACGTACAAAAAGACACCAAGTCCACAAAAAAGCGACATGTACAACAACGAACTCGTATGGATCAACAACATCGTCAAAAGACCCGACACAATCCCAACACCCAACCCCACACAAATCCCCGCAACCAACCACGTAAAGAACAAAGGATCCAAACCTTCCCAAACAGCATCACTCACAATATGCACGAAAAACAACACCAACGTAGACAACATCGCCGAGAGAAAGAAACCACGCCAAATACCAGCCACAAACCCCTTCCACGAACCATGACTCGCTGCCTGTACAGTGTACAACAACAAGCACCACAAAAACATCCCCGCAAAGACACAACATATCGCCCAAAGGAAAGAAAAATGACGAACTTCACGAACCAATCGATATGTTTTCCCGGCGTTAAGTTCGTGAAAGACAAACACACCCTGCGCTACAAAAGGCAACATGACAGCCCAAAGCATCCCCACACCGGCACTCAACATCACCCCACGCCCGAACCCCTTCCCCTGTCTCCCCCCAAACACGGCACCAAAACAAACACCAAAGCCCAATAATAACAACCACACATATACAGCGAGCCGAGGATAATTGTTGAGCAAAAACGTATATCCAAGAGCCAACAAAAGCCCACCAGCCCCTCCCCACACTGCACCTCTTCGCACAATCAACCAAAAAGAAGATTCTTGCAAACTCTTCGCGAACTTCGTGTTCTTTTTCTCTTCCCGACGCTTCTTCTCTTCTTCGGCCATTGACACAAGACGCCGAAATGTACTGTCGCACTCCTCCGGCGCAATGGACTTCGCCTGTGCAAATTTGTCCAGCGCACGGCTCGGATAGATCTCGATCCAACGAATCCCCTCCAAACAAAGCGCCTCATATTGTTGCCTCTTCTTTTTACGAATGTCCGAAAGTGTGGTCTCAAGCGTCTCTGTAAAAGAACGCCCCTTTTTCTTGCCCTTCGTGCTGTCAACACGCTCCTCAAACTGCGTCTCCAAGGCCCTCAAACGTTCATCAAAGTCTTTGTCCTTCTTCCAACGTAAGACCCCCTTGAACAAACCAAACAGGATCTTGAGAATTGTTAGCCACATCGTTCGCCCTTTCGTCATATTGTCCAGCAAACGAGTATAACAAACTATGTACAAAGTGTCAGCACAAGCTTTTTAGAACACAGATAAGACCACCGGATGGAAAAAAGAATGCACCTTCACCCCCCCACCCTCAACAGGCAACACCCCTCAAAGAAAATGGCGCTCGAAGAGCGCAAAACAAACGATGCGTAAGCATCGTGGGGTCTGGGGGCAACGACCCCAGGCGGGTGTGGGCAGCCAGCCCACCATGCCAAGCAGAGCGCGGCAGACAGGAGCAAGTGGAAACTTGCCCACAGATAGGCAGCCAGTGCCAAGCAGAGCGCGGCAGCAGGGGCAAGTGGCAACTTGCCCACAGACAGGCAGCCGGAGGTAAGGGATGAGAAGAACTAGGGGGTATGGAGGGATTTGATATAGGCGACGATATCGGAGATAACCTTTGGATCCTTGAGGGATTTGGCGATAGGCGTCATCAAGCGACCACGTTTGTCCTTGGCGTGTGCCCCTCGGATACCTTCTCGGAAGAATTGGATCTGTCGAACAAGATACCAATCTTGTTGATCAGCCAAAGAAGGTGCCCCCATCAACTTATTCCCCTCTGCCTTTTTCCCATGACAGACAACACATCCATTCTCGTAATACTGCTTACCAACCTTGACATCGCCCTTCACGGTTGTCTTATGGGCTCTTGGTTTGAACGTACTCACATACGCAACAACGTCCTTGATCTCCTGAGTGTTCTTCAGGCTTAATGCCATCGGGCGCATCATCTGGCCGTAGATGTCCTTCTTGTGTTTTCCTCTCACACCGCTCTGAAAATGCTTGATCTGCTGAGCGATATACCATCCTTTTTGCCCTGCGATTGCAGGCGTCTGGAGATAATGATTCCCCTGACCACTCGCTCCATGACAAGGAAGACACACTTTGTAGAGCCGCTTTCCATTAAAGTAATCACCCTTATGTATCTTCTTGATCGACTTAATGTACACGACAAGATCCACGACGACATCGACAACGACGTCCACGGCAGCGTTTTGCTGCTTGATGATCTTTGAGAGCGCTTGCATATGGTCGCTTTGACCTTTGCCAGCATATGTGCGAAACCCCTTGCCAAAGTTGAGGATCTGCTTTCGAAGATACCAATCTTGCAGATGGACAAGTGACGGTGCGAGCTTTTGTTTGTTCCCCTGGGCTTGGCCTCCATGACAGCTCGCACACACTCGAAAGTGGGACTTTCCACGAGAAACATTCCCCTTGAGCAATGTGCGCTGTGGACGTGGCTTCAACGTCTGAATGTAGGCAACAACATCCTGGATATCACCAGCTTTGAGTTCTTTGGCGACAGCAGCCATCAACCGACCATACAGATCCTTGGCGTGTACACCCCTAGCTCCATTGCGGAAGTCCATCATCTGTTGATTCAAATACCAACCAGAGAGACCAGCGAGCGCTGGCGTCTTAATGTCTTGATTCCCTTGTGCTTGTGCACCATGACAGGACTCACACTTTTTGTAGAGAGCCTTTCCACGGACAGGATCAGGTGCCTTCGCCTTTTTTGCGTGAAGGGATGACCACCCCAATGTCACACACGCGATGCTCACAACAGCCAACCAGATCGAACGACGTAACTTCATTGTTTTCAACTCCAAGCCATCAGCAGTTAGGCCGCCAGATGAAAAAAAGGATACGGAAAATGAGACGAAGACAGGAGGTTGTTGTTGAAACCGCAAGCATCGTTATTCGTCGTCGGCGTAGCGATACTATGCCTTCTCCTCGTGCCTTGCTTGAGGCTCCATCCACTGCCCTCTTGTCTTCGCTTTTTTCCATCCGACGGCCTTATCT